>ERZ772858.338-NODE-338-length-64068-cov-12.050802_pt1 | contig 64068 bp, 58 predicted proteins | sample MGYA00512136_ERZ772858 | MGnify/ENA primary metagenome ERZ772858 (study PRJEB29015, sample SAMEA2737726) | human gut metagenome | biome: human gut; feature: human-associated habitat; material: faeces | place: China | collected 2012 ...
AGATTACCGTTGGTAAGGATTCAGCTGAAACTACTAAGGATGTAGAAGTAAAGAAATTTATCCTTAACAGTGTAACACAGTCAAAACTTAGAGAGCTTACTGTAGATGTTGCGGGAGATACAAAAGCTCTTAAGGCAACTGATTTTACAGTAGTAAATCCTAAGACAAATGTTAAGTACCCGGTATCAAAGATTGCTGTTGATTCCAAGAACACAACAAAAGTTACCCTGACTATGTTCGCTGACCTCAGCGATGCTGCTGATTATGATGTAACACTTGATGGTATTACAAAGTCTTTCAAGGCTACTGATGGAAAGGTTGCATCTATTTCAGTTGATCCACTGACAATTCCATATGCTACAGAAAAGGAAATTAAATTAGTTTCCAAGGATGCTAATGGTGTAATTGTCAAAGAACTTCCTTACGGAAAGGCTGATTCTTCTTATACATTTACCATCAATACAAATGGAAATGGTTACACAAGTGGAAGCAACCTTTATCTGAACAAGGCTGGAGATACTGCAGTTGCAGAAATCTCATACAAGTCTGGAAAATATGACAAAGATGGTAAGCCAGTTGATAATATCGCTGCACAGAAAGTAACCATTACAGCAGTAGATCAGTCTGCAGTCAGCGAATTTGCTGTAAAGATTGATAAAGCAGGTAAGTCATTTGACAAGGCTAAGGATACAAACAAGATTGCTGTAGAAGATACAACTCGTACAACAGCATACTTTAAGATCAAAGATGCTGATGGAAAAGAAGTTTCCGATTCTGTATATAACAAATATACTGTTGAATCTTCTGACAAGAGCGTTCTGATGCTTGACAGTAACACAATCACTGTAGATAGCAATAAGACAAGATCCGTAGTTCTTAAGGGTGTTAAAGTCGGTACTGCTTATTTGTTATTTAAAGACAGAGACAACAAGATTGTTGGATCTGTAGCTATCGATGTTGTTGCTAAGAGAGAAGTTGCTTCTATCACATTAGATAAGAACTACCTTACAATCTCTAATACAGCAAACACAACAAGAACAGTTAAAGCAACATTAAAGGATCAGTATGGTGATGACTGGACATTAGGTACTGACTATATCCAGCCTGAGTATAAAGATTCCTCAAACGGCGAGAAACTTGCTTCTATTAGTGCAACTGGTAACAAAGTAACCGTTAATGTTGCTTCTGCTAAGATTGGTACTTATAATTACTATATCCAGTATTGGAAAGATGGAAAAAATCCAGTATCTCAGGTACTTACCATTGTTGTTTCAGAGCCAACGGATAAAAATGATGTTTCTAAAATTGACAGCTACCGAGTAAGTTTTGATAATGAAACTGTAGATACTACTGTTAAGGAAGGAAATCTTGATCAGACCGCTGACACAGCAGATATTAAAGCTAACCTTATCGGTGTTGCTGGTGGTGTTGATAAGACAGTAGTAAGTGATAATAGTGTAATCTACACTGTTAAGAAAGCTGATGGAACAGTTATTTTCGGTTATGAAGGTAACGAAGCTGCTCCTACTACCGGAACAGTAAAGACAAATGCTGCAATTCAGGTTGATACCAATACTGTAAGCTCTCAGACGGATTTAGCAGGTGTAACTGGAAGCACATTAAATATTAGTGTTGTTTCTGATGGTGGAATTGGTTATAAAGAAAAGAATCTTGGTGCTGGATCTTATACAGTAATTGCAAGATATGCTGGAAAGGTATATACTTCTAACTTCGTAATCTCCGATAATCAGGGTAAAGCATCTGTTACTTTCACTCCTGAGTATTCTTCATCAAATGTATTACAGTTTGGTTCTAGTGCAACTGTAAAACAGGCTCTTGAAAAGGCTATTCAGGAAGTAGATTATAATGGTTACAAGATTAATAGTTCTGCATTAGCTAGCAATATTGTCAAGGTTGAAGGAACAATTAACAATGTACCTGGTAAGGTAAATGTAGATATTACAAACGATATAATTGCTCGTCAGAATAACTTCACAGTTACAAAACTGGTTGTAAAGGTTAAGGTTCCTGACACAAATGTTTATACAGATGTTGAGGTAGATTTACCAAATACTGTAATTACTATTCAGTAATTGATGATCTAATGAAAAACAGTATGCAGACTGTAGTTATCTTTGAAAAGAATATTGGTCTGTAGACAAAACTCCTCCGGGAAACTTACGTTTTTCGGAGGAGTTGTTTTTATATAAAATGCCAGTTATCTACCAGCTTATAATTTTGCATCTGCATCTTTACCAGAAATTGTAAATGTGCATGTTCTAACATCAATTTTATCTTTGCTCTTTTTCAATGAGGATTTTGGAATAGAGATGGTATAACTTTTACTCTTATAACTATTCACATTTATGGTATAAGAATTCTTTTTGAAACTTGCCACCACATTTTTCTTCGAATCTTTAACTGTGATTTTTAATTTCGGAATTTTCGTGAGTTTTCCATAACTATTATTTGCAACCATAAACTTAACAACTAAATTACCTTTATTATCAAAATGAGCAGAATAAACTTTTAAACCATATTGATTATATGTGGTATCACTGATGGTAAGCTTTTTCCCACTGTATTTATTTGATTTAACAGATACATTACAAATAAGTTTCTTTCCATTTGTAAGTTTAACCGTAACTTTTGCGTTACCCTCTTTCTTTCCGGTAACTTTTCCACTATTCGTTACTGTAGCAATTTGCTTATTGGCAGAGCTGCAACTCTTAATTTTTCCACCATCTACTTTAATCGCCGAAGTAAATCCCTTTGTAACCAATAGTTTTGTGTTTTTTAATACAGGGTCCGGTGAGATTTTACTTACAGATAACTCATAATTAACTTCTGCCTCAAAGTTAAGTTCTAAAATATAATCTCCTGATGCAAGATTCATAATATGTGTATACTGATAAATACCGGTATTCTGATGATATTCCCATCTTGGATCTGCAGAGGAAAGAGTATCTGTTACGATTGAACTTTCATCCATTTTATTTTTTATACTAATGGTAACTGTAGTACGTTCATTATTTTTTAAGTCAAAGTAAATATCAGATGCCTTTGCCAGACTGAAATTATAGCGAATCGGAAAATTTGGTCTTGCTGTGCTGACTTTATGTAACAAATTAATATATTTATTGGTTGCGGCATTCGTTGAAACGGTATTACTAAAAATAGCTGAAATAACCAGTAATAGCGAAAGGATAAGACAGCTCAAATTTTTTAAACTAAACTTTCTCATAATAAGATCTCCTATTTCAAATATACAAAAAGCAGGCTGCTACATAATGCAGCAGCCTGTTTTCGTTACATGCTGTAATAAACTTTATAAAATTATATTATTTAAGTCCACCACAAACTGCGACCTGATCATTTACTGGAACCTTAACACAAACTTTGTTTGATGAACCAGAAATTGTAACGTAGAGATCAACTGTCTTAACAAAAGCTCCACCGTTTGTAAGTACAGTACCATCTACATCTGCAACATCAGTAATAGTCTGTTTTACACCATCGTAATATACTTCTACTAAACTTGAATTTGTAAAAGCAGTTTTAACAGTATTTGAACCAAAGTCATTAGTGATAAACTTATAGCTTACTAATGTATCCTGAGTATCTTCAATAGTAAAGCTTCCTGATACAGTAACAGGCTTCTTGTTTGTACTATAATCACTGTAGAACTCAGCAGTTACAACATAAGTACCCTTATCAATGTTCTTCTTGTATCCAGCACTAGATGAAGCTAATGTATCAATTGTAAGCTTATTTCCAGAGACAGATGCATTGCTGCTAATTGCTGGACATGTTGTAGCAGAAACAGCAGTGTTATCACTTGGATTCTTTCCTACTACAGCAATTGTCTTTCCTGCAGAAGTCTTAACAGTATATTTAACTGGAGTAGAAGCTGCAAGAGTATCTAATGCACCACCATTTGCCATTTCAGCAACATCAACTGTGATGTCATAATCAGACTCAGTTACAGTACCTGTACCAATAGTAGTATTTACTTTATTCTGATTGAATTTTAATTCATAAGCCTGTGTAGCGGCTGTTTCAACAAGTGTTACTGTAAAGCTTCTTGTTAACTCTTTATCGCCATTCTTTAAAGTAACCTTATATGTATAAGATCCCTTCTTGAAAGAAGCAGTTGAAGCGAAGTTTCCAGCTACAGAGATTGTTGCCTTCTTACCACTAGGAGTAATTGTTGGAAGGGCGCTAGCAGCTGCTGTCTTTGAAGCATCATCTGGTGCTCCGATGCACTCGATTTTAGCACTGTCAACAGTCATATCAACATTGTACTGATCTTTAATAACAGCAATTGCTGACTCAGTTACAGTTTTTCCTCTAACAACAGTTACAGTTGTTTTATCAAGATCTACAGAAGTTGCAACTGGTTTAGCCTTAACATTAACAGCTACGGTACCAACAACTTTGTCATCTTTCTTAATCTCGATATATGTCAGTCCCTCACTAACGCCATTAACCATTACTGGTGTATGACTATCTGTTAAGTTTGTATTTGTTACCAGTAACTTTGTTCTGTCTGCAGATTCTACAGAATATTCAGAATAATTACTGATTTCTTTTCCATCATCCTTTAAAATGCGGAAGAAAGCTTTTCTTGCAGCTCCGATTTTTACATCATTGCTAGCTTTGAAAGAAGTTGCTGTCCATGCAGGAATGTTATCTGCAATTGTTAACTGGAAGCTATAGTTAACAAGACTTGGATCTACAGCAGTAATTGTAAATGTCTGCTCGATCTTTCCAGTTTCATTACCATCTGTTCCAAATGTACCTGTATGATAAGTAAGCTTTACAGTCATGGTATCGCCAACAGCTGGAAGGTAAATTCCAGTATCCTCAGCGTAACCCTTTGAGATTGTAAGGTCTGTAGATACCTGACCCTTTGCGCTATTTCCGTTAGTAATTGGGAATTCTCCAATTACAACACCATTAGCATCCAAAGACTGAGCCTTAACTTCTGTCTTCTCTGCTGCTGGAACCTGTAATCTTGTCAGACCAACATTTGCAACAGTACCATCAGTAGCTGTAAACTTCTGAGTTGTGCCATCAAATACAACATTGTACTCCTTAGCATCCTTCATATCAACGAAAGTATCAATTGTAACTTTTGTCTTATCTGTCTTGTCAACAGATACAGCTTTTACAGGTACAGTAGCATTTGTAGCTGTATTTGTGATTGTAAAATCTGTAGCCTTAAGATCCTTTGTATCACCAACAACAGTAGCTGCAAGCTGATTTACCTTGCTCTGCTTAACTGCAGTAAGAATTGCTTTCTTAACTTCTACATCCTTAGTAGTTGTGGCTGAATCCTTACCAACGGTAATCTTAGCTGTGATTGTTGCCTTACCAGCCTTAACACCAGTTACTGTACCGTCAGCTGCTACTGTTGCAATAGAATCATCGCTTGATGTGTAAGTAATCTTAGCTCTTGAAGAATTTTTCTTAGTATTTGTTAACTTAGTTGTGCTTCCAATAGCTACTACTGAATCTCCAGATAAAGCAACGCCTACCTTAGCAACTTTCAGTGTGTAAGTAAGTTTCTTTGTCTTTGCCTTAGCTTTCTTCTTTGTAGAAGTCTTGTAAGTTACCTTAACCGGAAATAAAGATGTTGTTGTTTTGAAAAATGCCGGAAATACTGGGCTGGAAAGCAGCATTTGACAGTCCGTTGCTTCCGTAAGTAACACGTAATAAACACAAAAGAATCTTCTAAATCCGATTGATTGCATCCAGCAATGCCGGGATATCCAGATGTGTGTAAACCCGTTCGGTCAATGACATTGCACCGGAATGACCGACGATTTTTTTGATCGTAGTCTGATCCACATGGGCTTCGGCGAGCAGAGAAATTGTGGTGTGACGGCAGCAGTGGGGGGTGTGATCAATCTTAAGACGAAACATCAGAGGCTGGAAAACATTGTTATAGTACATATGATAGGTAAAATGCTGACTATCAAGCGTATGAACCAGATATTCGCAGTTAGAGCAGTCATGGAACCAGCGTTCATAGAACGGGAGGACTTTATCGGCAATCGGAACCTTGCGGATTCCATTTTCTGTTTTACTGTCTACGACATCAAAATATTGTTCGGACAGATGGACATTTTCTTTTTTCAGATCCAAAAGTTCAGAGACACGGACACCGTTGTAGATGAGCATCAGGACAGTTTGACAATAGGGATCATTTTGGTGTTTCCAAAGCATGGCAATTTCGGAATCTGAAAAACAGCTTCGGATTTTTTTATTTGGATTCCGGTCTTTGTATTTTGAGATGTTTACATAGGAGGAGTAATCCTTTGCTACAATCTCGTGTTTCATGGCATATGCGTAAAGCTGGTTGAAAAGTACGCGGATTTTTTTTAATGTTGGATAGTTTTTCCCACAGTGATCGATCACAGATTGCAAATCATTGAGCCGCAGATTGTGAAAGGGAATATCGGCAATGCTTTCACAGGTGGCAAAAGCGGCCCGGTAGCCTTTGATGTTGGAGTGGGAGATGGTGGGAAATTTTTCCTCGGACCACCGGAGATAAATTTCCCGGAAAGTCAGTTTCAGTGTTTCGCCATCGATGGGGTAATTGTTGTAGCGTGCCAGAATCTGCAGTGCTTCGGATCGGGTAGGAGCGTAGCCCAGAATCTGATAATGCTGGATTCGCTTTCCAGTGATGTCATTGATGTGCCAGCCTGTAGTGATGCGTGCCGCGTAGGGTCTTCTTCTGTTGCCGGAGAGTTTGACAACTCCGCCGTATCCATTTGGTAATCTCATTTTTTCTTCCTTTCCTGTGTAAAAGTTTATGTTATCGTGTCAATCATACACATTTATTGGAAAACTTTTTAAGTAACGCACAAGTAACAAAAAAGTGTTTTTTCCTATTAAAATGAAAAAATAAAATCTGCATGTCGGAATTATTGAAAAAAATTGGAATATGGGGTATGATGATAAGCAATGAAGCATTAAGGAGAAAATGATTTTGAGTACGAATGGAAACAAAAACACATTAAAAGCAAATAAGATTCTGATTCCCATTATCATCATGATGGGATTCATTCCGGCAATTGTGCATTCGTTTGTTTATAATACGAATCTTGCGCAGTTTGACTGGTATCCAGACAGTGCGGCGCAGCAGACGGATTTCTTTTTTGCATGGAAGATGATTGCAATTATCCTTGTAGGAGTTGTAATGATTGCAATTTTACTGATCAGGTATCTGAATAAGAAAGAGTTTTTATTTGAGAATTCTTTTTATTTCTTGATGGGGTATGCGTTGTTTGTGGCAATGTCTGCTCTGTTTTCCAACCACAAATACTGGGTAGCACATGGTACCTATGAATTGTTCGAGCCGGTGTGGGTGGTACTTATTTATACGATTCTGTGCTATTATATTTACAATTATGTGCAGGAAGAAAAGCAGGTAGAGGTAATTCTGCGCTGGTCGGGCATTGGAATTGCGATTGTTACAGTGATCGGATTTTTTCAGGCATTTGGTCTGGATTATTTTAAAACTTCTCTGGGTAAGCATTTGATGACAAGCACGAGCTGGTGGAATCAGCTGGATAAATTGTCTTTTAACTTTGCAGAGAAGACATCTTATACGACGCTGTATAATCCGAACTTCCTTTCGTTTTACTTTGGAATGCTGGTGCCTTTGATCGCTTGCCTGCTGATTGCGGCTAAGAGGATATGGCAGAAGGCGTTACTTATAGTGGCGGAGATTCTGTGTCTCATTTGTCTGAAGGGAAGTGGAAGTGATACAGGCTGGATGGCGCTGGCACTGGCAGCCGTGATCCTTGCATTGGTTTTACTTAGCCGGAAGAAAAAATTATTTGTAGTCGGAATTGCTGTGGTGGTCATCGGAGTGATTGCAGCGTGTGTTCTGGCCAATACAACAGGTATCGGGCAGAGTGTGAAAAATACCATTGTAGGTACTTATCATATGGAAGATCGGTTTGCCTTAAACGATATTAAGACAAATACGGATGACGTGGAGCTGGATATTTGGGATAACCCATTGCATGTATCTTATGAACTGGGAAGTGATGGTGTGATCACAGTAACTTGCAAAGATGCAGAGGGGCAGGAGATCACGACAACCGAAATCGATCAGGAAAACCATATTTTGGGTATCAATGACGAAAGATTTGCGAATGTACAGATTCAGCCGATCATGTTTACGGATGATACGGCAGGCATAAAACTGCTGGTTGACGGGATTGAATGGGATTTCTCCAAAACAGATGCGGATGGGTATGAGTATCTGAATACAGCAGGAAAGTTGATTAAGTATCCGCAGATGAAGACTTCCCATCTGTTCCGTGATGATGCTATGAGTAACCGTGGACATATCTGGAATAAAACCATTCCACTTCTTGGAAAACATGTTTTCATGGGAAGTGGCGCAAATACCTATATGTTTGAAGTACAGCAGGAAGATTATATTAGTCAGAACTATGTCTATGGTGCAAACAGTTATGATGTAAAAGCGCACTGCTGGTATCTGCAGCAGTGGGTAGAAACCGGATTGCTTGGTACACTGGCACTTCTGGTATTTCTGTTCTGGTATCTGGTACAGTCGGTACGTATATACCGCAGAGTTGACTTGCATGAGAGCATCAGCTGGGTTGGATTCGGATTATTTGCAGCGGTGCTCGTGTATATGATTGTGGGTATTGCGAACGATTCGAATGTCTGTACAGCACCGATGTTCTGGGGAATGCTTGGACTCGGGCTGGCAACAAACCGTATGATCGTAGAGAAAGAAAAGCTTTTTGCAAAGCAAGTGGATACTGCAGTTGTTGACGAGGTGCAGACTGATATGACGGAAGCTGTGTCCTGCAAGGAATCTGATAAGGAAGCTGAAGCAGTAAGACCGAAAAAGACATCGAGTAAGAAGCAGACCAGAAAGCAGCGCAAAAATCAAAAAAAGTAGCATTATAAATGCAGGGGAACAAGGTATAACCCATAGAATATTGCAATATTCCAAGAAATAAAATATGGTACCAAAGTGTGGAATATTCTGCATATCAAAAGAAATTAAGAAAGTAAGAGCATCAACTAATATGTTACAAAAGAACGAAAATGGAAACGAGAAAGCTAAATTTACCAGAATTACAGTATTGCTGATATATGATATGATAGCGGTCTTTATGGCGGAGGTACTGTCGATATGGACGCGCTTTGATTTTAGTCTGCAAAATGAGCAGGGGATGCCGTATTTAGAGACGGCGTTCCGCTATCTGATCGTCAATATATTGACGACACTTGTTATATTTATGGTGATGCATCTGTACAACAGCCTGTGGCAGTATGCGAGTGTGCAGGAGCTGTTAAATGTTGTGATCGCCTGCCTCTTAAGTTCTGCTTTACAGAGTGTGGGTATGCATATGCTTCAATGGAGCATGCCACGTTCTTATTACATCCTGTATTTTTTCTTTCTGCTTGCTTTTATTGCAGGAAGCAGATTTGTATATCGGGCGCTGCGTATTATCCGGCATAATTACATCGGGGAATTCATTGGGCATGCCGTGCCGACTATGATCATTGGTGCGGGAGACAGTGCGTATTTTCTGATGAAAAACATGACAAGCAGTAACCAGATCCGAAACAAGGTTGTCTGCGTGATGGATGCGGATAAAGGCAAGATCGGCAGTAAGATCCTGGGTGCTCCGATCGTCGGGGATGACAGTAAGATTCCGTGGGCGGCAGAAAAATATGGAGTGCAGGAAATTTTTATTGCGATACCGAATCTGCCGGGGATACGTAAGAAAGCGATACTTGAACTGTGCAAGAATACCGGCTGCAAGATCAAGATATTACCGAGTATGGCACAGATCGTAAACGAGGAAGTCAGTGTGTCTAATTTCCGCGAAGTGGAGATTGAGGATCTGCTTGGAAGAGAACCGGTCAAGACGAATCTGGATGAGGTAATGGGATATATTGCTGGAAAAGTCGTGCTTGTTACAGGCGGAGGCGGATCGATCGGAAGTGAGCTGTGCAGACAGATTGCGGCACATTGTCCGGCAAAGCTGATTATTCTGGATATTTATGAGAATACAACCTATAGTCTGCAGCTTGAACTGCAGAAAAAGTATCCGGAGCTGGATCTTACGGTGCTGATCGGCTCGGTGCGCAATACGCATCGCGTTGATACGATTTTTCAAAACTATAAACCTCAGATTGTTTTTCATGCTGCGGCACATAAGCATGTACCGCTTATGGAGACAAGTCCGAATGAGGCTATCAAAAACAATGTATTTGGAACCTTTAACGTTGCAAACGCTGCGGGAAGAACCGGAACGGAGCGCATGGTACTGATCTCCACAGACAAGGCGGTCAACCCGACCAATATTATGGGTGCGTCCAAGCGTATCTGTGAGATGATCATTCAGGGAATGCAGCACCGTTTTCCTGCAACAAACTATGTGGCAGTTCGCTTCGGAAATGTGCTGGGCAGCAACGGAAGTGTCATTCCTCTTTTTAAGAAGCAGATCGCGGAGGGCGGACCGGTTACAGTTACGGACAAGAATATCATCCGCTACTTTATGACAATTCCGGAGGCGGTATCGCTGGTGCTTCAGGCAGGAGCGTATGCCAAGGGTGGCGAAATCTTTGTCCTTGATATGGGAGAGCCGATTAAGATTGATGATATGGCAAGAAATCTGATCCGTCTGTCCGGATATGAGCCGGATGTGGATATTCCGATCGTGTATACGGGACTTCGACCGGGAGAGAAGATGTTTGAGGAATGTCTGAAGGAAGAAGAGGGATTGCAGAAGACAGAGAATGATCTGATTTTCATTGGCAAACCGATTGAATTCGATCAGGAAGAGTTTTTTGAACATCTCAAGAATTTGAAGAAGACGGCATATGAAGATGATCCGCAGATGAAGCTGGTGGTGGAAAGATTAGTGCCGTCCTATCGGGCTGAGAAATAGTTGAATGGCAAGATTGAAGAAGCTAGTGAAGCGGTCCGGAAAGCAACGAAAATCAAAAGAAATAACATTGTGATAGAGAAGAGAGTGGTGGCTCTCTTCTCATTTTATATTTAGAGATGAAAGGAATTTCGTGGATGCTTGGTGGTAAGAATGGCGCGTTGCTTCGATGTGGTGACATGGGTATAGATTTCTGTGATATGAATCGAACTGTGACCAAGCATTTCTTGGATGTATCGGATGTCAACGTCTGCTTCTAAGAGACTGGTTGCAAATGTGTGCCGGAACATATGCGGCGTAATGTGCTGATCAATAGAAGCCAGTGAAGTATATTTCTTTATCATACGACGTACAGCCTGATCGGATAGTGCCGCACCATTCTGTGTAGTAAAGAATTGGTTACTGCCTTGAATCTGAGGAAGATAATTATTATGATATTCTATCAGAACTCGTAATACATCATTATTTCCAATTTGAACAATCCGCTCTTTGGAGCCTTTTCCGTAGATTAGAATTGTGCCGTCATATAAGTCAACATCGTTGTCCCGCAGTGCACACAATTCTGAAATGCGTATTCCGGTAGCAAAAAGCAGTTCGATAACTGCAATATCTTGCAACGCTTTTTTCTTTTGATAATCCGTCTTTGCGCAGGCGCGCTGCTGATATATCGTGGATAAGAGGGCTTCAAGCGTGTGTAAGGGAATCGTTTTGGGCAAAATTATGGATTCGCGAAATTTTATCTGTATTTTATTAAATGGATTCGTAGAAATACTTTCTTTATATTCCAAATAGTGAAACAGTGCTTTGATCGAAGCGATTTTCCGCTTGACCGTTTTGGGTTTGTATTCCTGGTGCAGGCCGCTTATGTATTCTTCCAGCATATCTGACGTGATATCTGAGGTTTTTAGATTGGAAAAATGATTGTGAAACTGTTTAAGGTCAATGCGATATGCTTTAATGGTTTTGGTATCCAGACGTTTCTGATTCTGACAATGTTCCAGATAGGTATTGATCTGTGTTTGTAAATTATTCATGGTTTCTCCTTTGTGTATTATGTTTATTTATTCGAATTATATGGTACATGATACAGTGAAAAATTGGCAGATATGGAGAAAGATAATTAAAAATGAGGGTGAATGGAAAAGATATCTTTCAAATTGTTAGACGGGATGTTATAATATTAAAGAGAATACGTATGAGGAAGGCGTTGTTGAATTCTATGTGTAATCTTAGTCAGGGAATCAAAGAGAGAGCTTTAGAGCAAGGATTAGAGCAGGGATTAGAACAGGGATTGGCACAAGGACGAGAGTTGGAAGTGTTTTCTTCTGTTCAGGCTTGTGATTATGACATTGCACGTGGAGCACAGAAACTCAATCTTTCTGTTGAGGAGTTTGAGAAGAAAATGGTTGCTGCGGGATATCGTGTACCGAAGCAAGACGAAGTACGTATTTGATGGATAATAAGAAATTATCTGTTAAATCTTTTTTAACAGACTAATCGCAGATAAGGAGCTGATTGTATGCCAAAATTAGATCAAGAAAAAGTAAAGATATTTTATAATAATGTAGATGATGTTTGGGGAAAACACGATCCATGGCACGACTATTCAAAAGAATTTCTTTCTAATTATATTAATAAGCAAAATTGTTTTAAAGACTCTATTGTTTTAAATGCTGGTTCTGCTGGAAATACATATGGAATCATGTGTAAACTAATGTATCATGTTGATATAGCAGATGAAAAAATCAAAAATATAGAAAATGCTGTTGTTGCTAGTATCGAAAATTTGCCATTTGCTGAAAATTCGATTGACAATATATTGTGCGTTGGTAGCGTTCTAAATTATTGCGATGCAATTGCTGCTATTTCTGAATTTAACAGAGTTTTAAAGTATAATGGACACTTAATTCTAGAATACGAGAGTAGTTGGGGATTTGAATATATTGGGAAAAAATGTTATAAAAGTGATGCCTGCATTATAACTACCGAATACATTGAAAAAGAACATACCCAATGGTTGTATTCACCAAAATACATAAACACAATCTTAAAAACATACAAATTTAATATTTTGGAATTTTATCCGTTCCATATCACAGACGGTCTTTTTTCTAAAATTATGAGTGATAGTTCTGCAATTCGTCTGACCAAAATAGATAACCTTTTACACAAGTGCCCTTTTTTTAAGCAACATGGAAATAATATTATTCTTCATTGTATAAAAAAATAATTATAATTTCTTTCTAGCTATATACAACGTGGTTAAAGAAGTTATAATTGCACTAATAATAGAACCAGCTGTGGTACTGATCGAAGATAATGGCATGCCGAACAAAACTAGTATTTTACTATACCCCCATATAATAACTAGTGGTAAAAAAATAACAATTGGAACAAGGAGCAAAAAATGTGGATAATTCAATTGTTTTTTTGTCGGTATGGGCAGCCTCGAAATATCTGCACTTTCGTTTGAATAACTGCAGCTACTGTGCAAAACTGGCATTGATGATGAAAAACTCATCAATGCTTTTTTTATTAACTCAAAGTTTTTGTCAATCAAACCTTTATATACACCCAATTCCGCAGGAGATAAAAATGGCTCGTACCAAGTGTACCAATACTCGTAATACATTGTTTCAATAATATCTTGGTACGTTTTAGGCGAAATGCTTTGAATTGGCTCTACTCCTTTTATGTATATATGGGCAGCAAAATTACTTTCATGGTTTTCAAGACCAAGTGGCAGAGCATAATATAAGGCATCAATTTTACCATATTCTTCTACACATAACATTTTTAATGAAATTTTGCTTTCACGATCCATTTCTTTGCCGGATTCTTTGTTACTGATTTCAGTCAAATAATATGAAATTTCCATACCTGCATCTGTAAAAAAATTCTGTATTAAACTTTCAAATACCAAAAAAATAGTTTGAATTCTATATTGCTCATAAACTGCTAGATATTCATCAATGATTACTTTAGTTTTCTTTATATAGGAAGTCATTGATAAACCAATTACTTCGTCGTTAAGATATAAAACAAACACATATATTTCAAATGGAGTACTAATTTTTTGTTTGCTAAGCCAATACGTAATTTCATTTGTCGGAGTTTTTATTTCATAGGGTGTTGTGTCGTTATAAATTCGTAAAGCTTTTACGTAATCTTCATCTGATGTTCTTGTAACATGCTTTATTGAAAAACGATGTTCCAAACGATTAGTCATATTTGTTATTACCTTTCTTTCGTATTGCATGGAATCCGATATTTTATATAGAAATATTTAACAGATAATTTCTTATTATCCATCACCCATCCCACCTATGCTATAATGTGAATATCAGCTATCTGACAATTTGTTTTAAGGAAAGCAGGTGAGCGAATGACACAAGATAATTTTCAAGAGTCTGTAACAGATTTCGTTTTGGAACCGATTAAGGCGATCCCCAAGAAAGTAATTGAGAACATATGGGACAAAAAGCAAATTGAGCAAATGTTTATCGAATCCGGAAAGTGGGTTGCCAATTATGAACGAGACGGAACAGAAGAATCGGGATTAAGAAGCATTGCTTTCTGTGAAGAAAATATGCGGGCAATTGCTGATTATATGTTTCATCAGAAACACCAAGATCAGTTTCGGTGGTTTGAAGTTTTACAACAGGCAATTCGCGCACACTTGAAAGAGAGTGGTATGTCTGTTCGAAATCAGAAAAACTGTGAAAAACATTTTCTTGAAATAATAGGGAAATGTATGCGAGAGAAGAATCCGATTACGGTAGAACGTAGTATGCAGCAGGAAACCGTGAATGGGGTTCGTATGATGAATGCACAAAATTCTCAGGTGTTACAACTGGTTATGGAGAACAATGAGCTCCTGCGGAGTTACCATAATGCGGAGGAAGAAAAGCGACAACACAAACGTCAGGAGAACTCCGAAAGTCAACAGAGATCTAAGGATAAGAAATGGACACTTGCGCATGTGCATGTAGAGGGATTGTTTGCACCAAAAGAGAAACGAGGCGAGGAGATAGGCAAGCTGACTGTAATGTGGGCAGGAGAAAGAGAAAAATATCCTGGATGGTATATTCCACCATATGAAGTATGTCAGGAACTTAGTGTGTATACCAATGAGACAGGTCTGTTGCAAAGCGAAGAATTTGTTGAGACTGACAAGATGTTCGCATTTGTTTATGAATTGGTATGGCGGTATGAAACCGGCATGCATTGTTACTCATCCTATGAGATCAAACATATCTATGCAATATGGAGCGCTTTGGAAGATAAGGACGCTTACATAGTAAAATGGTTTTATGTGGGGCAGGCCTTATTGCGCGTGTTTCGTGAGAATGGCGATTATGCAGGGTGGGAAAATGTATATGAGCAATTGAAGCCTTATGAGAAAGTTGGCGTTAATGGAAAAATCGATCTACAGCTGGAAAAGCTAAAATATGAATATCATCGCTTAGATGTTCCTGCGATGCGCAGAGCGCTTGCGAAGTGTCATCCACAAGAAAAAGATTATGAGCAGAGATTACAGATATTGGGCATTCGCGTGGAAATGGATGAGGCGGTATCTGTTCTTGCAGACTTGAAGCAATTGATGATGGAACTTCAGAATATACCGACAGAGGATGAAAAGAGTTCTCTGTATTACTTATCGCTTGAGGCGAGTGTGTTACAATTATATTCTCTTTGTATGCAGGGGGTATGGGATGATTATGGAGAATACGAACAACATCTGGGAGAGATTGCAGATATTGAAGAGAAAATAGAAAGCAAAAAAGAGTTGTTTGACTGGTACAGTTGGATAGGCTCGGTAAAGAATGCTTTGCTTAACTGGCATGTAAAGAAATATGAGCAGAAGGAAGCGTTTGAACTGGACAGGGAAATCTATACGCTTATGTCTTCAACGAATGAATGTGAATCAGCATATTGGTTTTATCGAATGTTAGAGAAACTAGCGCTGCCGCTGCAATGTGGTCATGTAACTCTGTTGGGAAATATGGAACAACCATGGATTGAAGCAATCGCAGATCAGATGGAGATGCTTGGTCTATGTACACATATTTGTATATGAAGAACTGCCTTATATTTCTGGGCATATTCCATCAAAGTCAGTGAAGCAGTGGTTTCTTTCAAATCATTTAGAGGCACAGATCAAGGATGAAACTGGTGTGAAAGGTACCATGGGACAAATACCTTATCTGGATGAGTTGATTTTATTGTGTGATAATGTAAATAAGAATTATTGGACGAAGAAAGAGACGAAGCAGCTTGTGAAGGAAATTGTAGACTATTGGAGCGTATTGAAGAAAAAAATGGAGGAACAGAAACATAGAGCCTGGGCGCAGGAGGAATATCTGAATCGTGTAAGAAAAATGAAGCGTGCAGCAGCTGCCATCTGCCGGAATAGTGAGATATCCAAGGAAAGCCGAAAAGAACTGCAGCGAATGATTAAGGAACTGCAGCAGTGTGACATTTCTACGAAGGAGTTAGAAGTACAGGTTACAGAAGATGGTGAGTTAACAAATCGAATCTGTAATCAAATGTTATCTTCGGATGATAGGGAGAGTGTGGATGCCATTGTGGGTGCATATCAATATATTAAGTCACATCCGCAGGAAAAACAATCGCAGAAATTGCTGGATGAACTGATGAAAATAATGTGTTATCGTAAGAGTCCGGGACTTGTGTCTGCTGTGAATATTATGCATAATTTATTATATTGTAATTGCCAGATTATGCAGAAGAAGAACCTTAAAACACTGGATAAGAGCCTTGTGATTCTAGCAGATTCCGGAAGTCAACGAGATCCGGCAGGAGTGGATATGGTAAAGTGTAACCCTCTGAAATATTGCAATATTCTAAGAAATACAGTATGATACCAATGTGTGGAGAGCATCCCATATAACCAAAGAAATAAGAAAGCAAGCGTATCTGTGAGATGATTATTTAGGGAATGCAGCACCGTTTCCCAGAGACCAATTATGTTGCTGTTCGTTTCGGAAATGTGCTCGGAAGCAACGGAAGTGTGATTCCACTCTTCAAGAAGCAGATTGCAGAGGAACGCGAATGACCTTATCTTCATCGGGAAGCCGATTGATTTTGACAGGGAGGAATTCTTTGAGCAGCTGGTAGATTTGAAGAAGGCGGCGTATGAGGATGATTCGCAGATGAAGCTGGTTGTGGAAAGATTAGTGCCGCTTTATCGGGGAAAGAAATAGTTGATAATTTTTGAATAAAAAGGGTATAATGAGTCTAGATAAAAAGTGACTTAAATTGGAGGTTGTGAATGAATCGTTGGACCGTTCATGTGAAGAATTTCGGTAAGATTGAAGAAGCCAGTGTGGAAGTGGCTCCATTAACACTGTTTGTCGGAGATAATAACAGTGGAAAGAGTTATATGATGACACTGATCTATGGATTGTTAACGATGGACTTTTTGTTGGATAACTTTGAAATTGATGAGGATAGTGATGCATATAAACGTTGCTGTGAAGTTGTTAGAAAAATGATTTCAGAAGAAAATGCGCAGGAGTATTGTTTATCCTCAGATCAAGTAAAGTTATTTGAAAATTTAATTAATGAGACCATAGAAAATAATAAAGATTCTTTTTTGCTCAGCTTGTTCAATAAAGAAATGAATGCACAGAAGATAGAAATTATTTTTGTGGATAATTGTCAGATGAAATTTTATATTTCAAATTATGACTATGGATTAAAGTTGATAAAAATTTCGGCAGATCCTATGAATTGTGGGCATGAACAAGACTTGGTAGAGTATGCTGCCCGAGAGGACGATTTTGCTGAAAACGGAAGTGGGTATTCTTTTTTTATTGCTCATATTATGCAAAGTATGTTACAAGGTGGAATTTTCCGTCGGGATGAAAGAAAGTGCCTTTATTTTCCAACGGCTAGAACGGGTTTTATGTTGACATATAAGACTTTAATCGGAAACGCAATGAAAGAAAAATTTACTTTGGAAAAAACTCGCAAAAATCTGTTAACAAAGCCAACAAGTGATTTCCTCCGTGAATTGAGCAGTATGGATACATCAGTAGAGATACAGGACTATTGTAGTGTGTGCGAATTTATGGAAAAACGAGTGATCGATGGACACATAGCTGTCTCGGATGCTCCGACACAGGATGTCCTTTATACTCCGGTAGGAGAGAAACAATCGTTGCCATTATATGTTACATCTGGTGTTGTAACGGAGATGACACCTTTGATTTTGTTTCTTAAGTATGTAGATCTTACGACGATATTGATTGAAGAACCGGAAATATCTTTGCATCCGCAATTACAGTGGCAGATGGCAAGGGTATTAATCCGATTATCAAATATGGGACGGCCTGTTTTTGTTACAACACACAGTGATTTAATCTTGCAACATGTTAATAACATGATTAAAGCTAATGAGATGAAAGATAAAGAGGCATTTTTACAAGCATCTGATTATGACAAAGAGGATCTGTTGGATCGGGAAAATATCAGGGTATATCAGTTTGATGTACAGGAAAATCATAGAACTAAGATTCAGCAGTTGCCTTGTGGTGATTATGGATTCGAAGCAATGACATTTTATGATACATTGAAGAAGATGAGCGATGAAATTGATCAAATCGAAGCTGAGGAGTAAAAATGTTTCAAGAGAAGGTACAAAAGAGATTGGGGCTTTTGGCGGCGAGTGAGAAACCATGCCAATTAGTTGAAATATCGGATAATGAAGTTCATTTAACCGAAGTGGGACAAGGTGTGGCGGATTTGCAAGTGTTACTAATGTCGCCGGGTATTTTGTTTAGAAAAGTTGATGAGCACAAATTGCCGTATCTAAAAATCAAGACTTGTGCGGATTATGTGCTGTTTGAAAATAGAAATAATGAGTGGCTTGTACATATTTTCGAATTAAAGAAAACTGCAAAAACGAAAGAGTGGATTTATATTAAGAAGCAGTTTTCCGGAGTTTTGCAGAATGCATATGCATTAGCAGGTGTTCTTGGAGTAGAAATTAATCTGGATAAGGTAAAAGCATATACAGTATATCGAAATGATAAATTGAATGATGCTTCTAATCCGGTAAAAACTCGATGTGATATCCTTGAAAAACATCACGATGAAAGTGCTCTTGCGCGAAGAGAATGGAATAGTGATACGGCAAAGATTGATTTTACTGAAAAGGTAATTTTAGAACATCACAAGGTGCAATTAGATATTGAAAAAGGTGAAGGCTTGTGTCAATTAGTGTGATACCAATGCCAGCAAGATATCAATGCTATAAGAATATTCGATCATTTTTTGAAGATCTACATGGAAAGAGAAAAAGCATCCGTTTGTCAGAACATCCAGAGTTTTTTGATGGAACCATCTGAACGGGAATATGTGATTTTGGGAAGGCTTCTCGGTTTCAATAATCTAGTTCTGCTAAAGAGATTTATGTGTAAAGACGAAGCGAGTGGGAACGAGAAAGCGCACGTCTGGTTTATCTTTCCTGATTTTGAATGGGGAATAGATATTGCATATAACAATATCACAGAAGACGATGAAACGGATAGAATCTTTTTTGTATCTGGTCAGCATCCGATGGTACAGACAGGTACCTTTGGCCTTGGAAACTTTACAGAGGGAGATCAGGAAGAAATACTGGAAATATGCGATATCATTGAAAGTCATTTGCCGGAAACTTGTCCAACAATCGAGGAATTGATATTGGCATATGGGGATGTGATGGTTCCGGTGGGGGCGAGAACTGAAGTGGAAGAATAACCAATGCAATGTGAAAAAAGCAGGGGGAATCGGCGATAATTGACAAAAATAGTCAAAAAACGGAAAGAATGTGGATATATTTGTGTACATATGATATAATGATTAAGTTTAAGATAGAACTTAAAGATAGAGAAACGAGGAAATACATTGTTTGACTTCACGAAGAAACGAGAAGTATTTGAAAATAAAGTATGGCTCAGTTCACCGACAATGCATGGATCGGAGCTTACATACATAAAAGAAGCTTACGAAACCAACTGGATGTCAACGGTTGGTGCGAACATCAACGAAGTAGAGAGGCTTGCCGGTGACAAAGTAGGATGCAAATATGCAGTGGCTTTATCTGCTGGTACAGCGGCGCTTCATATGGCAGTGAAGCTGGCAGGGATGGATGCGTATGGCATGCCGGAGGTGGGACACGGTGCATTAGCAGGAAAGAAAGTGTTTTGCTCGGATATGACATTTGATGCAACAGTGTTAGCAGTATAATAGGGACAACCAAGAAAGAACCTTGATTTTACAAGGGTTTTCGGGGTTTTGGTCATGTCCCGATTTTAGAAATTTCTACGGATTATGGAGCAATCTCTGAACCGGTGAGGTTAAGAAGGCTTCTTGGGTACTCAGAATTAACCTCATAATCTTGAGTAGAAAAATCTAAATAAGGAGGATGTGACCAAGGCTCGCGGTTTCCATTTCAGTGGAAGTAGTGAGCCTTAGGTCGTTTAAGATGGCAATAGTCATTATATCATGACATAAACACACAGGGTAGACAAGAATAAAAATGCACATAAACAAGTTTCTGTGAGAATTAATTGTTGAATTATATGTTGAGGAGATACAGAAGTGTTTATACCAGAGAATCATAATTTTGAGGTGTTGGATAGAACAATGGTAAAGAAAAACAAACCGAATGATGAGGTTGTAAATAATGATAGACCGATGGGAAGGCCGGCGTCAAAGCGGTCTGCGAATCAATCAGATTGGATCAAAGAACATAAGGTGAAGTATGGAGTAGAACCAAATTTATTTGATGGATGCTGATTTATGCAGACGCAAGGCTTTTACAAATATCTGCAACAGATACCTCAAGGGTGGGAGTTTTCATATGGAAACAAAACATGAATTAACAGAAAAACAAAAAAGATATTTGCCGGTAAAAAGAGCGCTGGATATTGTCTTGTCAGGGACAGCCAGTGTCATATTGGCTCCGCTTATGGGAGTAATAGCGATAGCAATCAAAGTAGAATCCCCTGGACCGGTTCTCTTTAAGCAGAAGCGTGTTGGGAAGAATAAAGAATTGTTTGAAATTCTAAAATTTCGAACAATGAGGATAGATACGCCGAAAGATACACCTACTCATATGCTTCAAAATCCGGATCTGTATATAACGAGGGTAGGTCGTTTTTTACGTAAAACCAGTCTCGACGAGTTGCCGCAGATTTTTAATATATTCAGAGGACAGATGTCGATTATTGGCGTCAGGCCGGCACTGTGGACGCAGAGGGATCTGATTGAAGAACGTGATAAATATGGCGCAAATGACATCACGCCCGGGCTTACCGGTTGGGCGCAGATTAACGGAAGGGATGAATTGGAAATTCCTGTGAAAGCCAGATTCGATGGCGAGTATGTTAAAAAAATGGGTTTCCGGATGGATTTGAAATGTTTCTTCGGAACCATCGGCTCTGTACTTAGTTCCGATGGCGTGGTAGAAGGCGGCACTGGGGAGATGCACAAAAAGGGCGAGCAGACCGGGGATGGAAAGGAAACGGTAGTTAGTTCAGAGAAAGTAAAGAAAGAAATAAGAACCGGTGCAGAGGTATTTGGCTTTTGTGCGGCAGTTGGGATTGTGGTACTTGTTGCAATCGGAAAACATTTGATGAACAGAAAACGGATAGACTCTGAAAATGGGTTAAAAAAATCAAACCATGTAATAGGAAAATTACTTGGTGTTGCAGCCGTCGTTTATACGACTTCTATAGTATATACGAACATAAAACGCCGAGTCATGCTGCAGGACAATCTTGTGAATGATGATTCAGATGCTGAAGAAGCGGTAGCTATTTCCGAGATTGATGAGGTGGCAGCTTCCGAAGAAAAACGTCATGTCGGGAACAGGGTTGTGAAGAAAATCCTGATCACGGGAGCCGGTTCCTATATCGGAGAATCCGTGAAAAGGTGGCTTTTAAAAATTCCGGGCAGATATGAGATAGACACGTTAGATATGATTGGCGATGGATGGAGAGGTTATGATTTCAACGGATATGACGTCGTCTATCATGTGGCTGGAATTGCCCATGCAGATGTTGGAAAGGTCACGGAAGAAGAAAAGCGGCTCTACTACAAAGTGAATACCAATTTGGCAGTAGAAGTTGCCGAGAGAGCAAAGATGGCGCGAGTGAAACAGTTTATCTTCATGTCGTCTATGATTGTGTATTCCGGTTGTAAGGAAAAAATAATTACAGCAGATACAGAGCCGAAACCGTTAAATTTCTATGGCGATTCTAAATGGCAGGCAGACCAAAAAATCCGTGCATTAGAAGATGATACGTTTAAGGTAGTTGTTCTCCGCCCACCGATGATTTATGGAAAGGAAAGCAAGGGAAACTATCCGGAACTTGCAAAATTGGCAGGGAATCTTCCGGCATTTCCAATCGTAAAGAATCAGCGTTCTATGCTGCACATTGACAACCTCTGTCAATTTGTAAAGTTGATGATAGACAATGAGGAATCCGGCGTATTCTTCCCACAGAATGGAGAGTACACGAATACTTCGGATATGGTACAGATGATCGCAGAAGTAAAAGGACACAGGATTATCATGCTGCCGTTTACAAATGGGGCAGTAAAGGTGCTTGAAAAAGTGCCGGGAAAAATCGGTGGACTGGCAACAAAGGCATTTGGCGATTCCGCGTATGAAATGGATATGAGTGAATATAAAGAAAATTATAGAGTGAACGATTTAAGACAAAGTATAGAAGTGACGGAAGGCGATTGATTGTTTTGGAGAGAAAAGTAATATGAAAAAAGTTTTAATGCTGGCTTCGGTAGCATCCATGATAGAACAATTTAATATTCCGAACATAGAACTTTTGCAACAAATGGGTTATCAGGTAGATGTAGCCTGCAATTTCAAAAAAGGAAGTACCTGTTCTGATAAAACAATTATTGCGCTGAAGAAAAAACTGAAGGCAATGTCTGTGCGATGCTATCAGATAGATTTCGCTAGAGAGATTACAGACATGGCGTCGAATATAAAAGCGTTATGGCAGGTGGAGAATCTGGTTGAGAAAAATCATTATGAATTTATTCATTGTCATTCTCCGATTGGTGGTGTGACCGCAAGAATTGTCGGAAAGTTGAAGCATACAAAAGTTATTTATACTGCTCATGGATTCCATTTCTTTACAGGAGCACCGAAGAAAAACTGGATGTTGTATTATCCGGTGGAAAAATTTCTGTCGCGTTGGACGGATACGTTGATTACGATTAATCATGAGGACTATGAGAGGGCAAAGAAGAAATTTCATGCGAAAAGAACGGAGTACATACCGGGAGTCGGTGTCGATATATCCCGCTTCAAAGGCTGTAATGTAACAAAGGCAGAAAAACGAAAGGAACTGGGAATTCCGGAGAACGCATTTGTCTTATTATCCGTCGGGGAACTTTCAGCCAGAAAGAACCATCAGGTCGTCATAAAAGCATTAGGGGAAATAGCAGACTCTTCTATTTATTATGTGATTGCAGGACAGGGGGAAGATTACGAGAATTACAAGCGGCTTGCAGATGATGTCGGAATTGGAAATCGTTTGATTTTGTTGGGAGCGAGGACGGATGTGGACGAGCTATGTGTAGCGGCGGATGTATTTGTACATCCGAGTGTCCGTGAAGGATTGGGAATCGCTCCGCTTGAGGGAATGGCAGCAGGGCTTCCGTTAATTTCGTCCTATGTGAACGGCATCAAGGATTATACAGAGGATGGTGTCTCCGGTGTGTGTGTACAAAATCCGCTTGACGTGGATGAAATGAAAAAAGCGATTCTGCGAATGCGTGACGATGCGGATTTAAGAGAAAATGTGACTGTAAATAACAAAAAAACGGTAGAGAAGTTTTCTCTTGAAGCAAGCAAAAATGTCATGAATGAAATATACGAAAAATTCGAGGGGGGGGTACAGCCACCTCTTGAGAGTGTTGAAAAGAGCAGAAATTGGAGTTGAATGTCATGACTTTGTGCTGATGTCCGTAGGCGAGGTAAATGAAAATAAAAACCATCGGGCTATCATAGAAGCATTACATATTCTAAAAGAGAAAGAAATCAAATACTTTATTGTCGGCAAGGGCGCGTTAGAAAAAGAATTGCAGAAACTTGCAGATAAATATAATCTGGAAAATCAAGTATTCTTCTTGGGTTACCGGGAGGACATCCCGCAATTGTTAAAAGCAGCCGATGTGTTTTGCTTTCCATCCAAACGTGAAGGCTTGGGATTGGCTGCAGTTGAGGCAATGGCGAGCGGTTTGCCGCTAATTACTTCCAATGTACACGGAATTAATGATTACAGCGTGAATGGAGGTACTGGATATTCCTGTGCGCCGGATGATTATGAAAGGTTTGCACAGGCGATTGAGGCTATAAAGAATGATAATGCGAGTAGAATAGCATTTGGAAAAAGAAATGTAGTAAACGCATACAGATATGATGTAAAAAAAGTAGAACAACGGATGAGGAAAATTTACCAAATAGTGTAAAAAGTCTAAATTATCTGTTCACTTTATAAAAAGCGAATTTATGGCTACGCTTAATGTGGAGGTTTAAAATGGTTACGGTAATTGTTCCGGCGTATAATGCGGAAAAAACAATTCAAAACTGCATAAATTCAATTCAAAAACAAAGTTATAAAGATATAGAGATAGTTGTAATTGACGATGGTTCAACAGACCGAACAAAAGAAATTGTACAACGACTTCTGCGAAAGGACGGAAGAATAAAGATAATTAGTCAATATAATCAGGGGGCTAGTGCGGCGCGTAATAAGGGAATTGAAAAGGCATCTGGTGAATACGTTACATTTGTGGATGCGGATGATGAAATAGAACCACAGCTAATCAAAGTGTTAATTACATACTTGAAAAAGTACAATGCAGATTATGTGAAAACATCTGTGATAAGAATAAATAAAAATGGTCAGAAGGCACGTTTTGATGAAAAACAAAAAATCATATGTACATCAGTTCAGGAATGGAATGAACATTTTTTTGATCTGATGAATCATGGATTGAATAGTCCGGTTGGTAAATTGTATAAAAAGAGTATATTGACGAAGTCGAATGTCAGATTCAATTTAGAACTGGTTCTGTCAGAGGATTTGATTTTTAATCTTGATTATTTGGAACACGTAAATAGATTGGTTTTTTTACCAGAAGCATATTACAAATACTATATTGGAAATAGTGAGCTTACGGTAAAGTATAGGAGTAACTTGTTTGATTGTAGAAAAAAGGCAATAGAACTTTATTCGGATTTTTTGAAAAGAAACCAAATTAACCGGGACATTGTGCCTTTTCTTTACATAAAGCTGATGTTTTCCGAGGCAATCGGTGAGGTGACGCACGGTACAACAAAAAAAGACAGATTAAAGAAAATTCGAAAAAATCTAAAGAAAGAAGAAATTATAAAATCTGTAAATGAGTGCAAAGCGACAGGAATTATGCAAAAAATTCTATTTGGAATGGCAAAAACCCAAAATGCAAAAGTGATTGATGCTGGAAGCCGGATTTTTGCCTTTTTACAGAATAAAAAATGGTTGATTAATTTTAGGAAGGTTAGCGTGTGAAACTGAAATGATAAAAATAACCTTGTCATTTGATGACGGACGGCGGGATAACTATATAAATGCAGTTCCGGTACTTATGAAATTTGGCTTGCCTGCTACATTTAATATTACAACAGATTATATATCGGCTAGATATGATGAAAACGTTCCTTGTAAAAATTCGGCATTGACAAAGGACGAGATTATCGAATTGTCTAATAATAGTCTGTTTGAAATAGCCGGACACGGGAAACAACATAACAATGATTTCCAAAATATTTTGGAGGGTATAAATGAATTGGAGCAATGGACGAAAAGACGCCCTGTTGGAATCGCAAGTCCAAATTCCAAACTGAGTTTTAAAAGTGTGTATGCCAATAAAGAAAAATACATGAAAAAAGGAATTTTGTATGTGAGATTGGGGACGAGAGACAAAAACGAGACAATTTTTATTCGAGGCATGAGAAAAATAAATCGTGTTTTAAAGAAAAATTGGATTAATGGGATTGTATACAAAGAATGTTATGTGAAAAAAGAAGATGATTTTGTTTATCCAAGTATTCCTGTTACATATGAAATGACGGTGAAAAATGTTGAGTTCTTAATACAAAATGCAATCAAGAACAATCAGGACTTGATACTTATGTTTCATAGTGTCTGCAAACAAGGTGAAGCATATGATGCTGATTTTTGGACGTGGAATTATGATTCTTTTATGAACTTGTGTGCTTATCTTAAAAGACAGGTTGATATGAGGAAAATTTCTGTGGTAAAAATGCAGGAAATGATATTTTAGGAATGGAGAAAGTCGGATGTTGGGAAAAGAACTTCCTAGTTGGAAACAATTTTTTTCAATGAAAAAAGGAATAGTGTATAGCGAATTTTTGGATGATAAAGAAAAGTGGTATTTTATGGCGGAGTCCTGTATGTCGATAAAGCTTGTACTTTCCGCCGTGAGGGAAAGCGAAAGGAAAGATAGGGTAACAATATGGCTTCCAGCATATTTTTGCTCGCAGACATACTATAGTTTCAAGGAAGATTGGGTAGATAGTATATTTTATCCGGTTAATGAACAGTTAGAGCCGGATTGGAACTGGATCAAAGAAAAAACAAAAGAAAAAAATGCAGATTGTCTGTTGTATGTCCATTATTTTGGTGAGTATAGGGATATAAGCAAGGCACGCCAGTATTGTAATAATCATGGTGCGATACTTATTGAAGATTGTGCGCACATTGCAATTAAAATTGATAAATATGGAAAGACCGGAGATTTTGCAATTTTTAGCCCGCATAAATCACTTCCCGTACCGGATGGGGCGATTTTATATGCGAATCAAGGAGCAGGAAAGCGGGATATTTCTGCCATAATCAATAAGATAGATGATATTTATAAAGATTTACAAAAAATTGATAGTGATAAAAAATGGTATTTAAAAAAATTTATACAAAAAGTTTTTAGAGTTCATCGGCAGCCAACGTATTATTTTGGGATTCACTATGGAGAGAAAATTTGCAGCCATAAAATGCTGCGAGGTTCAAAAGAATCTTTTTATGTAATTTCAGCTCTTTCAAGAGAACAGATGAAAAAAAATTCATACATTCGCCGCGATAATCTGGCTGTGATGAATTATTTGATAAAAAAAGAGTGCCCGGAGGTAGTTTGCCTGACAGAATCAGCGTTTGCACCTTATTTTGCAGCGTATTCTCTTTGCAATGTGACGAACAAGCAATCGGCAATAAAGAAATTGACGGATAAGGGCTATCTTTTGTTGTATTGGCCGGATTTGCCGATTGATATAAAAAACTTGGAGTATACGCCTGATATAGAAAGACTTTCAGAAGACATTTTTGTTATTCCAATTCATCAGGATCTTTCACCATGTGGTTTATTAGAAATTTATGGTGACAAGACGAAAAAATTGGATACATCTATAGAGAAAATTGTGTTTGGTTCCGTGAACCAAGAGCGATGGAAGAGTGTGCTTGCTCAAACGGATGTCACGAATATCCCACAGGACTGGGAATATGGAATTGCGAAGGAAAATGTGGAAAAATGGAAAGTGAAGAGAGGAATTATAGTAGATAAGGACGGAAAAGATGTTGGTGTTATCCAGATCCTGATAAAGAAAATGTTGGGAATTTCGGTTGCATGGCGCGTGAACCGAGGACCGGTTTTTATTGAAGAATATAATACGACGGATAATCATATAAACGTGCTCCGCATGGTAAAAAAAATGGCGGGTATTCGTCCAATGCTGGCGGCACCGTTTGTCAATTTCTCACCAGTAGCTTTGGAAAAAATGGTTGCGAATGGCTGGAAATGTAAAGATATGTTTGGTTTTCCGTCGGCAACTGTAGATTTGACGATATCGGAGGAAGAGCTTCGCAGACAATTAAAATCAGCATGGCGTACTGACTTGAAAAGAGCGGAGAAAGAAGTATGCATTCATGAGAATAACTTTGATCTTGAAAAAATTGAAAGTGATTATAAGGAATTTCAAAAAGACAAAAATTTTTCGGGTATTCCTATGAATATTCTTCAATATTTGTTTGCAAATATGCCGAATAAGATGAAAGTCCTCACAGCACATAATGAAGGTGGGGAAATGGTTGCATATGCAATTTTTTATATACATGAAAACACTTCAACATTTTTTATTGCATGGAATACGCAAGAGGGAAATGTAAAAAAGGCACCGACATTGTTGCTTTTTAGTGCCATGTTGGCGTTGAAGAAAGATGGGGTTATAAAATTTGACTTAGGGGGTATAGAAGATATTCATACAGAGGGAGTAGCAAGGTTTAAACGTGGTGCTAATGGAAGAGACTATCGTTTGATTGGAGAATACTGGGTTCATTAGAATCATGGAAAGGGTGACGGATTTGAAAAAATTACTGAACGAATTTTATAGAGATAAGGATTTACAAAAGGCTATCCTATATATGCTTTCTCACTTTCAGAAAATTGAAAGAAAGGCAGGATATTGTCAAACCCCTATGTATGTAAAAAAGGAGATAGATGAGTGTATTGACAACGTTTCGGAAAGAAAAAAGATAATCAGATGTATTACTTTTGGCTTAACGCATTTGGAAAATTGTTTGTTTGAGAGGAAAAGGAAAATAGATTTATCTGGGACGAGAATATCAATTAATTATGACACACTTGACTGGAATGGATTTTGTTTTAATGATGATGAGGTGACATCTGCCTGTCATAGATTTATTTGGATGTTTACGGACGTTGTAAAGCAATTAAATGCCGGAGCAAAAAAGGATGATGCCTATCAAACCTGTGTCAGAATCATTCATTCGTGGATTGATAATTATAAAATAGAGCAGGCTGAAATGTATCATTCTGAAATATTTCAGACATATGCAGTGGCAGAGAGAATTGTAAATTGGTTATATATTATTGGCGCTACTGCGACAAATAAAGTTGTAGATGATCCGATTATTGTGAATTCCATTTATAATCAAGCAGATTATATTTGTACACATCTAGAGTACTATGGTGAACAATTCACAGGAAATCATTTGGGAAATGATGCAAAAGCGTTATATATTGCGGGAGCTTGTCTTGAAGATATGCAGCTTCAAAATATCGGAAGGAAGATGATACTGCATGAGTATGAAAGAATAATAGTTGATGGAGGATTTCTCAGAGAAGGATCTTCGCATTACCAGTTTCTGATTACAAAAAATTATATAGATATTTATTGGGTGGCAAAACAAACCGGCGATAAGGCATTTGTTGCAAAATTGCTCCCTATTATTTCGAGGATGGTGCAGGGATGCGACTTTTTTCTTGTCAGTGACAAGAGCCTAAAAAAAGGAATCCCATTTATAGGAGATATTTCGCCTGATTATCCACCGGAGTGGATTATGTCTGTGCCGGATGTTGGACATTGGATAACAGAAAACGTTCCTTTAAAGGAAAGTGATGAGGTATGCTACAAGACGTCGTTCATTGGCTGCATAACCGATGATGAAAAAGTTAGTACCGAAAAGATTGTGGATACACCAATAGATTGGGTGAGGATTGAAAATAATATATGGACAGTTTTTTCGCATGTAAACCATTCCTTATATCCGAATAATTTGACGGGACATTTCCACCATGATACAGGAGCAATTGTGGCATATTTATATGGTGAGCCTGTCATTATTGATACAGGACGCCTGACTTACGAAGATTGTGAGAGGGGAAAAAGAGACAAGAGCGTAAAGGCTCATTCGGGTATTTGTATCGACAATATGGAACCTGAAATAGATATGAAAACTTTTTATAGTGATGGTGTGCTCAATAAATATGCTTCTTTAAAACCTCAAATTATGCAAAAAGGCAATATGTTTCAAATAGATGTTGCCGGATATGCCAGATTAAGGGGAATTGACTCTGTAATCAGAACAGTTGAAGTGGAAGACGAGAATCTGATTGTAACTGATAAAATACTGGGAAAAGGAAAGCATGAGGTGCAGCAATATTTTCATGTTCCTTTTATTGGAGAAATAGAAACGACGCATGAATATCAATATGCTACGGACAGGATTGTATTTGAATTTGATAATGCGATAAAAGAGATTGAGATTATTAAAGGAGATAAAAGCAAAGTGGAAGGACATAAGGCTGAGGCATATGGATGCGATGGTCTGGCACAGACAATCAAGACACATTTGAAAACAGAATTGCCGGTTAGCCTTGTGACAAAAATTAAAAGGAAATGATCGTATGTGTGGATTTGCAGGATTTTGTGATTTTAATGGAAAAATAAATATCAATATGGATAATACGTTGGTGAGGATTCGTCATAGAGGTCCGGATTCACAAAAATCAACGGTTACGGGAAATGGCGTTTTTCTTGGATTTGTCAGATTGGCAATTATAGATTTGTCGTCAGATGGTGAGCAGCCAATGCAGAGTGAGGATGGAAAAGTAACGGTTGTTTTTAATGGTGAAATATACAATCACGTTGAATTGCGACAAAAATTAAGGCAAATGGGACATACTTTTAAATCCTCAAGCGATACGGAAGTGCTTTTGCATATGTATTTGGAATATGGAATCAAAATGGTTGACGAATTGGAGGGAATGTTTGCAATAGCATTGATAGATGAAAAGCTGGATAAGATTTTTTTGATTCGGGATCGGTTTGGAATAAAACCATTGTACTACAGCATGAAGGAAGGCTTGTCATTTGGATCAGAGATAAAAGTCTTTTCAGACATGCCGGGGGTTACAAAAAATATGGATATGGATTCCATAGCTGAATTCCTTCAGTATGAGTATGTTCAGGCACCCAACACAATCTTTTCGGATATTAAAAAGATGTTGCCGGGACATTATATGGAGATTCAAAAACATGGTGTGAAGAACGTAGAGTATTGGAATTGCGATGAAATTATGCAATCTGATTCTGACGTGACCGAGGCAAAAAAAAGAATTATTTCGCAGATGCGGGATTCGCTTAAACTGCATTTAAGGAGTGATGTCCCGTTAGGCGTTTTCCTTTCGGGTGGAATTGATTCGGGACTTTTGGTTGCCTTTGCCAGCGAACAGGTGAAAGACCTGAATACGTATACGTTACGGTTTGAAAATGGTGATTTTGATGAAAGCAATCTTGCTGAACTGGTAGCAAAAAAATATCAAACAAAACACCATTGCTATCAAGTTTCAGCCAGGGATATGAAGGAGTTGATGCCGAAAATCGTTTGGTATTGTGATGAACCTTTGGGAGATTCCGGTATCTTGCCGAACTATATCATTAATGAATTGGTTGCTAAGGATGGGATAAAAGTTGTTCTAAGCGGGGCAGGCGGTGATGAATTATTCGCAGGATATAATTATTATTTCGGAAGCAGTAAGGAAAAATTGGTGACAGAGCATCCCCATGTGGCGAAAGCCGCGTCAAATATATTAAAGGGTATACGCCCGGAAATGGCAAAGAAAATAGAGAATGCATTGCTTTCAAAAGAACATCCGGAGCAGCACATGATAAAATGTGAGGAAACATTTTCCACAGAAACAGTAAGAACACTAATTGGAAAGAATATCGAGTTCAGGCGGACAAAAGAAAAATACTATCGCAAAAATAAACTTTTGGGTGTGAATAAACTTTTGTTTATGGATTTGAAAACATATTTACCGGATGATTTGCTGTTACTTGCAGATCGGACTACAATGGCACATTCAGTAGAGGGAAGAGTTCCGTTTCTTTATAGTCCACTGGTGGAATATGCTATGTCCTTATCGGAATCGGTTAAATCGCCGGAAAGAAACAGAAAATGGCTTCTCCGTGAGATTGCAAAAGAATATCTGCCGAAAGAGTTGCTAAATGCTCCAAAAATGGGATTTTGCTCTCCGATTATGCGTTGGGCTACCGGAGAATTTGGCGAGCATGTTTTTGAGGTGTTGACGAGTGAAAGATCATGTAATAGAGAATTTTGGAACAAACAGGAGTATTACAAATTTGTTTCTGATAAGAAGAATTATAAGGAAAGATTCTCAAAAATATACTTGCTGTATGTGCTGGAAATGTATATGAGGGTACATATTGATAACGATTATTCCAAAGCAGAAGCGATAGAATTGGAGAGTATTTATGGATAAAAATGAAATAAGCATATCGGTTGTAATGCCTGTATACAATGGCGAAAGATATATAAGACGAACATTGGAAAATGTATTTAGCCAAACTTCACTGCCGACAGAATTAGTAATTGTCGATGATGGTTCAAAAGATGCAACGGTTAAAATTATTAAGGCGTATATAAGAGAACATCAGGAATATGCAGACATTATAAAACTGTACAGTCAGGAGAATAAAGGAGCAGGGGCTGCAAGAAATAAAGCATTGTACTGTTCGACGTCAGAGTGGATTGCTTTTTTTGATTCGGATGATATTTGGGACAACAGAAAGCTGGAGATCATAAGAAATGAGATAAAGAGAAATAAGGATGCTGTCATTATCACCCACGATGAATATGAAGCGAATGAACATTCGCCTGAGCAGAAAAGATATGTGGCAAGACATAAGAGCTATATTCCAAAAGAAGATTTATTCCTTCAACTATATAAAGGGAATTTTTTCTCTACAACATGTATGGTTATACAAAAAGAAATTATTGAGCGAGCCGGCGGATTTGATGAAACATTACTTTCTGCACAGGATTATGATTTGTGGATTCGGTGTGGCAAGTATGCCAAAAAGATTGTGTATTTGGATAAGCCGTTATCTGTTTATGTGACAAGGGATGACAATATCACGAAAAACACATTTAGACGATATCAGTGTGAAATGAGAATAAGTAGAAAATATGCTGTGGATGTTATTGAGAAACTTGGGAAAAAGAGGGGACGAAAGATAATAAGAAAAAGGGTTTTTGATATACATAAAGTTGAGGCTTACCTATCATTGAAAAATAAGCAATTTCAATCATTTTTTAAGATAGGGATTCGCCTTCCTGTAGAACTGGTAAGAGAAATGTGAGAGAGGAAAAATAATTTTGAAAAGAGATGGCTTTGCTGGTCGGTATATAATTAAAATTGGCAGTTCTGTAATTCTTGCGGCACTTAATGCATTGATACAGTTAATATTGCCGCGAACATTGTCAGTAGAAGGGTATGCATATTATTCGTACAATTTAAATGTGTTTACTGCTGTTGTAGTGATGGCAAATTTATCGGCATCCAGTGCATTGGCATCTAAATATTCGAAACGTAATGATGAATTTGGAATTGTTAAGTTTTATCTGAAATATGTTGCGGTTATTAGTTGCGTTTTAAATATAGGAGTGTTGGCTTTATGCTGTACCCCGTTTTCAAAAACCCTATTTCATAATCAGACAGTATTTCTTGTTATTCTTGGGTTAAATGCTGCTGTATTTAATAAACTATTGACAGATGTAATTTCGATGTATGATGCACAGGCAATTTCCAGATTTCCGGCAATCATACAGATAGGGCTGAAAATAGCAATGAGTCTGTTGATTTGTGCAGCTTATTACTTGTCAAGCTTAGATTTGAAATTGTTTTATATCGTTCAAATAATAACAACAGCCGCAAGCGTAATCATACTGGTAGCTGAACTACATAAGGATAGTAAAAACAAATATGAAAATTTAATATGCAAAAGTAGCAGAGAATATATTAGCGAATTTTGGGATTATTGTAAACCTTTAATTGTTGTAAATGTCTGGTCTCAATTAAATGTAGTAGTTATGAATTGGGCATTGATGAATTATGCTGGCGAAAAGTCTCAGGCAATGTTTGGAGTAGCATTGCAATTAAATGTTTTGTTAGCGTATGTTTTTTCTCCGTATGCAGAGCTGTTGAAAAGAGAATTTGCGATTGTCGCAGATCATACAGAACAGTTAATATTTCGATTTAAACAGGCGTTAAGGCAGATGTACTGGGTTACAGCATATTTTTCAATCTTTGTTTTTGTATTTGCAGATTGGACAGTCCTGTTTTTATTTGGAGAAGATTATCTTTCTTCTGTTACAACTGTGAGATTGATGATGATTTATACGTTATATCAAGCATGGGGGCAGGTTGCGGGCAGTTATTATTTGGCAACGGAGCAGACAAAAAAATCTGCAGTTATGTCAGGTGTTGGATTGATATTGACATTGTTTTTTGTTTATGTATTTCAAATTCCGAATGCACTGATTGGGGATAGTCTGGGTTCGGTTGGAATTGCATTAAATTATTCGTTGACAAATTTGATATCAACGATAATATCCGTTTGTTTTTGCTTTTATTTGTTGGGACAAAAGCAAATTGAACATATTATAATTCAGTTTTCGGCAATTTGCGAATGCGGTATTGCAGCTATTTTAGTGAGACTGGTTGTGAATACATTGGCAGAATGGACAGATATAGATTTTGTTGCAATAAAATTTTTGACTTCCGGGATCATTTATACAGCAGTAATGGGATTGATTGTTATGTTAATTCCGGAACAAATGGGAATATCAAGGGAAAAATTGAAAAAGTTGATGTACAGGAAAAAATGATTGGGAAAATATATGAAAGAAATCAAATTAGATTGTAGAAGTATAGTTATTATAATAATTTGGATATATGCATTGGCTCAGCCTACCTGTTTTATTCAATCGGCGTTCATGGATAATATTGTGCAGGTTGGGTTAGTTTTGGCAGCGCTTCTTTTTATGCTTGCCAAGAACAGAGGACTTAGGATTGACAGTTTATCATTATTATATTTGCTGCTGATATTAACAGCAGTAGTGCCGGATATATGTTCAGGTAATATTGAAGGAACAATTACGCAGGCACTTTCATATGTTTTTCCGGTTCTAATGTATATTATTGTGTGGAATGCAGGAGACACGGAAAGGAGCATTGATCTTTTATATAAATTGCCGATTGCGTTTGGAGTTTTATTAGGTGGATGGACGGCTTTTGGGGGGGTTTTGCGTTTTATTGGCATCCCGATTGGCTCCAATATGGTTGAAGTTGAAAAATTCGGAAATTTGGTTCAAATGTCTTCCTATGGATTTGGAATATTTGCTTCGTGGGGAGGATTTGCAGGACATACTCTGTATAGATTGAATTCCTATTTTATAGAACCGTCAAAATTTGCGATGTTTTTGGAAGTGCCATTTTTTTTGCTTTTAGAACGATATAAAAATTGTAGTGGAAAAGCAAGAAGACGAACATTGTTTGGCTTAGTTTGTGTTAGTACAGCGTTTTTGTTTTCTATGTCCAGAGCGGGTATGGTAAGTCTCTTGGCAACAATTGTTTATGCAAAAATACTTAAAAGAAAGAATAAAAGTGTGAGAAATGGTGCAGATGGCGATGATATTTTTAAAATGATTGCTGCCGCTTTTCTAATGATAATAGGTGCGTTAATAATGCTTAATGTATTAGTTGCACTAGGAAAGTTTTTCCCGGGAATATCATTTCTTTCCGAGGGAATAACAGATATGTCAGGAAAAGCAAATTTAGTTAGAAATGAAACAGTAGATAGTTCGCATTTGTTGACTTTGTTTTTACAACATCCTTTTGGAAGTGGCTTTTCTTCTATAGTTGCTTTAAATAAAGTTACAAATCTTGCAAATGCCTTTATTTTTTGGACTATCATTGGGGGTTTTTTTGCGATTGTCATATTAGCAATGATATATATAAAAATATTGTTGAATAATTATATTCCGGCAGTTTCATCAGGTGATTATAAACTACGCGGGATCGCAAACGCCTTTTTTTCCGTAACAATACATAGTCTGTCATATGGAACATGGATGGAGCCAATTTATATTTTACTAATTGTGACAATGATATGTATGAGAAGACGTGAACTGCTTTTGAATAACTTATAACATACAGTAGGAGGACGGACGTGAAAAATATTATGGTTTTTTGCTCAAATCCGGTAAACGGAGGCACGGCACAGATTTTTGTGGATGTAGTGCGACAATTAAAGATACAGTTAGATGATGCGAAAATTATTCCGTGCATTAACAGAAATAATGATGTGGAGATCTATGATACGATAGATGATCTGAAAAAAATAGAAGTCGATTCAGAGACAACTGTGCTGGGAAAACTAAATTCTGCGCCTGTATATATCCGCATTCCGAGACGGTTTTACCGGAATATCAAATATTCTAAATATAAGCGATTAAATATACAAGAATTTTGCCGTTTCCTTGTTGAGAATAAGATTGATTCAGTAATGATTCATAATGGCGGGTATATTGGGGACGATCTTTGCAATCAGTTGCTTATTGCTGCAGAAAAAGTCAGAGTGAAAAATCGTATCATGATTTTTCACTCTGACTTGCACAAAAATTTTTTGCGCAAGTCATTGTGCAGGGGGTATGACGCAATGATTAACAGATGCGCAACTCAGACAGTTACGGTATCTAATTTTACCAGAGAAAGAATACTTGACAGCTCCTATCTGAATAAAGATATGAAAGTAATTTATAATGGGATTTCCTATAAACCAGCGGAAAGCATAGAAAGAAAAAAGGCAAAATTACAATACAGAGAGGACTCTTTTCATGTCGGAATGGTTGGAAATTTTTTTGACAATAAAGGTCAGATACATTTCTTGAAAAGCATTAAGACTGTGATTGATAAAAGTGATAAAACTATTCAGGCGTTTATTATAGGTAATATATATGACAAAGAATATTATGAGCGCTGCATAAAATTCATAGATGAAAATGATCTGCAGGATACGGTGAAAATATGTCAGGGTATTTTGAATGCGAAGGAATATTATGAGTTATTTGATGTGACAATCGTTCCGTCGTTATATGATGAGAGTTTCGGGTTGATAAGCGCAGAATCTATGAGGGGGGGCACTCCGGTGGTAGCATATGCGTGCGGAGGAATACCGGAAGTGGTTAGAAATGGTGTGGATGGATTTATTGTACCGATTGGAGATGTTAAGGGGATGAGTAATGCAATTTTGAAACTGATAGATGATGCGGAGTTATGTTTTCAAATGGGTGAAGACGCAATAAAGCATTTTAATGAATCTTTTAAATTAGAAATAATGGGAAAGGAATATGCAGAGTTACTGCAAGATGGATGAAATGATTAACTGTTATTATATATTTGTTACACCGCCGTTGAATACCTATCGTAAGAGATATGGGATGGACTATCTACGAGTAAAAGGATGTGAAGTAAAAGTAATAGATGTGTCGCCGATTGTTAATCCGGATGCTTATCACGAGGTAACTGCAGACCTAATCACGGAAAGAATTGTTTTAGATTCTAAGCGAAAATACAAGATGTACATGAAGAAGACATCGGACGATGCTGTTTTCTTTATTACGGCCGATTTTAATTTCTCATCGTATTTTATTCACAAAGCGATTCGGAAAAGGCAAAAATATGGGTACCTTAGCCGGATTAATACGGAGTTTGAATTTTCGGCAAAGCCAATTCGGGAGCGTGTTGGTGGACTGTTGCATGATTTTAATATAAAGAGAGTTGTTAATTCTTTGTTTATAAGAATACCAAAAAGATGGCTGCACTTACAAGCTGCTGATTTTGTTATATTAGGTGGAAATAAAAATACGGAGTTGTATTTGAGTATTTCATATATTGATGAGCACACATTGGTAAAGCATATACATAGTGCTGATTATGAAACGTGTCTTCAAGCATTGAAACAGGATGAACACTTGATGGTTGGAAAATATTGTGTTTTTTTGGATCAATATGTACCATATCATCCTGATAATATTTCTGCGGGAATTATTGTAAACCCAGAGAAATATTATCGGGAATTAGAGGCTTTTTTTCAATTCATAGAAGAAAAATATAGTGTAAAAGTTGTAATAGCTGTGCATCCGCGTGCAGATTATGCGAAGCATCCGGATGTGCTATCGAAATATCAAAAGATTAGATTTAAAACAGCGGAATTGGTCAGAGATTCGGAATTTGTGATTGCGCATTATTCGAATAGTGTATCTATGGCAGCAATATTTGAAAAACCGATGATACTGATTACTACTGATGATTTGAATAAATATCAAGTAAGTGTTAGTGCGCAGAAGCAGATAGCTGAGTTATTCGGATGCAGTATTTATGATATATCAGAGAATATATATGAAAATGGTCTTCCGGAAAAGATAGAGATAGATACTGGAAAATATGAGAAGTTTGTATATGAGTATATGTGTACACAAAAGGGAGTATTAAATAAAAATGTTGAAGCGTGGGAGAAACAATTCTACGAAATTATTTTATCTTGCAAAATAAATCAAGAACATGATTAAAATATCTGCATTCAAAAAATGATTGAATAGCAACAGAATGGAAGGAGTAATTATAGTGTACAATCTTCTGCTAATCGGAGCAGGTGGATATGCAAAGTCTGTTTTGGATTCTGTAGATCCTTATAACTATAACATGGTGGGCTTCGTTGATGAATTTAATAAAGATAAGATGCACTTGGGATATCCAATCATTGCATCCAGTTTGGATACAATACCAAATGCGGATGAGTTTGTTTATTTTATTGCAATAGGGAACAATGCAAAGCGTAAGATATGGTATGACAGACTGGTAGAGAGAAATCTTTCTATCATTAATGTGGTAGATCGTACTGCAATCATATCTCCACATGCAAAAATTGGAATCGGCTGTTTTGTAGGCAAGATGGCGATTATTAACAGCAATGCAGAAGTTGGAAACGATTGTATTATTAATACAAAATCACTTATTGAACATGGGTGTTGTGTCGGAAATCACGCAAATCTTTCAACGAATTCTGTCATAAACGGCGATGTGGTTATCGGAGATGGCTGCTTTATAGGAAGCAGCTCGGTTACAATTGGTCAGTTGTCCATAGGATCATGGTCAACAATCGGTGCAGGTGCTGTTGTGACCAGAACTGTCGGGAGTAATGTAACTGCAGCGGGCGTACCTGCACGAGTAATCAGGGAAGGAAGTATGTTGGGATGAGTGATGTGTTTATTGTAGCAGAGATTGGTTGCAATCATAATGGTTCAAAGGAATTGGCGCGTCAAATGGTATTGAAAGCGAAAGAATGCGGTGTTGATGCTGTTAAGTTTCAGACCTTTGACGCGGGAGCCTTAATTTCGGGGATTGCGCCGAAAGCTGAGTATCAAAAGGCCACAACCGGTGTTGCAGAGTCGCAGTTGGAAATGACACGAAAATTGGAATTAAGTCATGATGATTTTATTGAATTGCGCGATTATGCTATTCGACTTGGATTAGAGACCTTTTCCACGCCGTTTGATATGGGCTCTGTTTCGTTTCTTGAAGAAATGGGGCAGAGAATATGGAAAATTCCTTCCGGAGAGATTACAAATCTCCCGTATTTGGAGAAAATCGGTGCGATTGAAGTGGCAGATAAGTGGATTATTCTGTCAACCGGAATGTCAACGATGTCTGAGATTCATACGGCAATAGAAATTCTTCAGAAGAACCATAAAAACCGTATTACAATATTGCATTGCAACACGGAATACCCGACGCCGGATCAGGATGTTAATGTAAGCGCTATTTTGGCGCTTCAAAAGGAATTTCCGGATTATGAAATTGGCTTTTCTGATCATAGTGTAGGGTGCATAGCGGCAACGATGGCGGCTGCTTATGGCGTCAAATTTATTGAAAAACATTTTACACTTAACAAAAATTTCGAAGGACCGGATCATAAAGCATCTGCCACACCGGATGAAATGAAATCATTGGTTAATGCGGTTCACAGGGCGGAGATTATGTTAGGATGTGGGGAAAAAATCGTAACACCGTCGGAAAGAAAAAATAAAGTTGTAGCCAGAAAATCTATCATTGCAAAAACCTCTATTCGGAAAGGGGAAATCTATACAGAGGACAATCTGACATGTAAAAGACCGGGAAACGGCATATCGCCGATGCACTGGTATGATGTTATGGGAAAAACGGCTGAAAAAGATTTTGATATAGATACACTTATCGAAGTGTCTGGATTTAGATGGGAAGAAAATGGAGGACTATAGTAATGAATATATGCTATATCAATGCATTGGAAGAAGTTGGAAGTTCGGACTTTCTGAATCTGAATTTGTTCGGGAAACCGGTAATTTACTATCCGATTTTGGCATCGCTGAATGCAGGAGTTTTCGATAAAATAATGTGTTTGTGCTGTGAGGGGGGGAACAAACGTTTGATAAAAAAATTATTCCCCAAAGTTGAAATTTTGTCAGAACGTGATCTTGTTGAAGAACAGGATAAAGTGATGGAAATTGATGCGAGTGCGGTTATGCTTACATCTGCAACTATCGCTGATGTATTTCAGACGGCAGAGAATGTGATTCAATCATGTACAAAAAAGACACTTCCTAAATTTGATGCAGAAGGATTTGTGTGTCATATTTGTGATAGTTTTACGAGTACGTTTGTTTGTTATTCTGGAAATCCCTATGGGAAACGACAAGGATTTAGAGAAATAAATGGCGTTTGTCTTTCCGAGACGGAGGCACTGACAATAAAGTCGGCAAATGATTTCGAACTTGCACTTGTTCTGAAGAATAAGGAAAAGAAGTCGGAGATATTAAAAGGGGCAATACTTCATCAGATTGAAGAAAAAGATTCCATTATGAAATCCGGTGACAAACAGTCAATATGTCTGGTGGGCCATTCGCAGCTGGATAAGTGGGAGATTGAATGCATAGACGAGTATAAGGTGATAAATTGCGGCATTTCCGGAATTTCGAGTAAAGAATATTATGATTATATTTTGAAAGATGAGAAGTTAAAATGTGATTCAGATATTTATGTTGTGATGCATGGAACAAATGATATCGTGTATGATTTTACTGATGCAGAGATTGTTGAGAATATTAGCAGAACGTTTGAATATATAAAAAAGCATAATTCGGATGCCCGAATATTTTTTGTTAAATGTTTGCATACAAATGGCAGGCTTGATCGGAACAACCGGACTATAGATAAGATCAACCATCTCTTTGAAGATAGCTTCAAAGATATTGTTGTTTTGGTTGATGTTTCTGAATTCGATGATGAATTTGGTGACTTACGGAGTGAGTATACGATTGATGGTTTACATCTTAGCTTGGCAGGGTATGACCTGCTTAAAAAAATTATAATACGTGCGATACATGAATATAGACCGAAATGAGGTGTTGAGATGAAAAAGTTAGCGGTAATTACCGCCCGCTCAGGCTCAAAAGGATTAAAAGATAAAAATATTATAGATATTTGCGGAAAGCCTATGATGGCTTATTCGATACAGGCAGCACTTGAAACGCAAGTGTTTGATCGAGTGATTGTAACGACAGATTCAAAGGAATATGGTGGTATTGCCGATAAATATGGCGCGGATGTTCTATACAGAGGGGAAGAATTATCGAATGATTCTGCGACAACCTATGATGTCTTGAAAAATGTGCTCGACCGGACAGATGCAGATTATGATTATTTTGTGTTATTGCAGCCGACCTCTCCGTTAAGGACAAGCACTCACATTATGGAAGCGATTTGCGCGTTTGAATCGAGATATGAAGAATTTGATTTCTTGGTATCTATGAAAGAGGCGGAACATGCCGGGGTTCTTGTAAAACCTGTGGAAGGCGATATGAGCCTAAAGCACTTTGACACGGATTTTTCGAATTACAGGCGTCAAAGTTTTAAGGAATATTCTCCAAATGGAGCAATCTTTATCGGGAAACCGGCACAGTATCTAAGGAAAAAACATTTTTTTGGTGAAAGAAGCATGGCTTATTTTATGAGTGATGAGGATTCGGTTGACGTGGATCACGAGTTGGATTATAAGCTTGTGAAACTTATTATGCAGGAACGGTTGAGAGGAACAACGGAATGAAGAAACATATTGTATTTGCTACAGGCTCCCGCGCTGATTATGGAATCATGAGACGTTATTTGGATTTGTTGAACAAGGATTCTGATATAGAACTTGGAATCATGGCAACAGGGGCGTTGCTTGATAAAAACTATGGGCATCAGGTAGATTTGATTTATAAAGATGGTTTTTGCGTTGAAGTTGAAATTCCTCTTGATCTTGATACGACATCAAATCGAGCTGTCGTTCATGCGATGGCAGACGGTATGGATAAATTTGCAGATTATTTTTCTAAAACAAAGATAGATTTGCTGATAATTCTCGGCGATCGGTATGAAATGCTTTCGGTAGCTGTTGCGGCAGCTATGCAGAGAATTCCTATTCTGCATGTTCATGGCGGGGAAGCGACATTTGCAAATTATGATGAATTTATTCGTCATGCAATTACGAAAATGAGTACATTTCATTTTACATCAACGGAAGTTTATCGTAAAAGGGTGATACAACTGGGAGAACAGCCGGATCGTGTGTTTAATGTGGGAGCATTGGGAGCGGAGAATTGCTTGTATATAAATGAAAAAAATGTACTGAAAGAAGTCAGACAGTTTCCAAACAAAAAATATTTTGTTGTTTTATTCCATCCGGAAACTCTGATGGACATAGATGTGGTTGAGCAGGTAAATCAGCTGTTAACAGCAATAAGTTTTTACAAAGAATATAAGTTTATCTTTCTTGGTTCGAATGCAGATACGCATTCAGAACTTATAAGAAGCAATATAAAGAGTTATGTGGATGAAAACAATAATGCATACTATTTTGAAAATTTTCATACAGATGCGTATCATTATCTTTTGAAACATGCGATTTGTCTAATTGGTAATTCGTCGTCCGGTATTATTGAGGCACCGAGTTTAGGAATATATACGGTAAATATCGGAAGAAGGCAAGATGGCAGAGTAAAGGGAAATAGTGTTATTGACACGGTATGTGATGAAGAAAGCATTAGAAACGCTGTGGATATTGTTTTGAAAAATTATAAGAATATTGCGCCTGTAAACCCTTACTACCAAGAAAATTCATCTTTGAAATATTATACTAAAACGAAAGAACTAATTGAAATATTAAACGAGTGCCGGGAACCGAAAATGTTTTATGATATTGCTTTTTAATGTTTGAGTAATATAGATTTTGGATTATGAAAGAATTGAAGTGCATGTTGAATGGCGAGTTTATGGAGAATTTGAACGATGACAGATAGGAAAAGAAATTACAATATAGATCTTGGAAAATGTATTTGTATGATTATGATTATCATAACACATTTCGAGTGGAGTCAGAGAGAAAGGCTTTCTTACCTTTTTCCTTTTTACATTGATATGGCGGTTCCTTTGCTAATGCTTTTTGCAGAGAAGTGTGTACACTTCCCAATGATGATCAACGAAGAGAACAAATATATAATCGCTTAATTGAGGCAGATTTTAACGAGAAAAACGCGATGGAATTGAGTTATTCGCTTGATGCAAAACTGGGGAAGGTACTTTACACGGAACAGACATCATATTGGGATAAATTGACGGAGATGATGATGTGGGTGGCAAGACAAAATATTGCTAAGGCATGGATGATTCAGACGGGAGATAAGCCGATTCCAAATCTGAAAGAGTGTTATGAAAAAATAAATTGGATCCAGATTTTAGAAGAACAAAATAAGGTTAGTAGTGATCAAAAGGATGGAATTATATGGGTACTTTGTACGTTTATAACTTTTGTTGGAGAGTACAAGTTTTTTTGGAACATTGCTTAAATCTGTTGGAGGATGTAAGATAAAGTGCAAAAGAATAGAATATTAGTCACAGGTGCAGCTGGATTTATTGGTGCGAACCTGTGCCTAAAACTATTTGAAAAAAATGAACCTGTACATATTATTGGTATTGACAATATGAATGCCTACTATGATGTCAATATTAAGAAGTGGAGATTGTCGGAAATCGAACGTGTTGCATCTGAGGCAAGTAGGAATGGATCTACGTGGAATTTCATTGAAGGTAATATCGCAGACAAAGCATGTATTGATGAATTGTTTCACACATACAAGCCGGATATTGTGGTTAATTTAGCAACGCAGGCTGGTGTGCGTTATTCCATCACGAATCCGGATGCGTATATTGAGAGCAATTTGATCGGATTTTATAATATTCTGGAAGCATGTCGTCATTCTTATGATGATGGACAATCAGGAGTGCAGCATCTGGTTTATGCAAGCTCATCTAGTGTGTATGGATCAAATAAGAAGGTTTCGTATTCGACGGATGATAAGGTGGATAATCCGGTTCCTTATATGCGGCAACAAAGAAGTCGAATGAATTGATGGCTCATGCGTATAGCAAGCTTTATAATATTCCGTCTACCGGACTTCGTTTCTTCACGGTGTATGGTCCGGCGGGAAGACCGGATATGGCATATTTCGGTTTCACTAATAAGCTGCGAAACGATGAAAAGATTCAGATTTTCAATTACGGAAACTGCAAGCGTGATTTTACATATATCGATGATATTGTAGAAGGAATCATGCGTGTGATGCAGGCACCACCTGAAAAGAAGACTGGAGAAGATGGGGTGCCGGTTCCACCATATGCGGTATATAATATTGGAAATAACCATCTGGAGAATCTTTTGGAATTTGTTGATATTCTGCAGCAGGAGTTGATTCGTGCAGGAGTTCTTCCGGAAGATTATGATTTTGATAGTCATAAGGAATTGGTGCCGATGCAGCCAGGCGATGTGCCGGTTACTTATGCAGATACATCTGCTTTGGAACGGGATTTTGGATTTAAACCGAGTACTGATTTGAGAACCGGTTTGCGGAAGTTTGCAGAATGGTATAAAGTATAATGAAGAGTGCTGATGCGCACGTAGGTTCATCAGGCTACGCCTGATGGCATTGTATAATTATTGATGGCAGGAATCGTGAGGACTCCTGCCATCATGTGTTAGTCACGTTGAAAGAGGTCGCGGGTGTATACCTTATCCTTTACATTGTCTAAGTTGGAGTCATAACGGTTAGCGATAATGCTATGGCTCATTTTTTTGAATTTATCCAGATTATTTATTACTTTGCTGCCGAAGAATGTGACTCCGTCTTCAAGTGTTGGTTCGTAGATGATCACGGTAGCGCCTTTTGCCTTAATACGTTTCATAATGCCTTGGATACTGCTTTGGCGGAAGTTATCAGAATTGCTTTTCATAGTAAGGCGGTATACGCCGATAATAATTTCTTTTTCTTTGGTAGCGTCCCATTGACTGTTCGCTCCATAAGCACCGGCTAATACAAGTACGCGATCGGCGATAAAATCTTTTCTTGTCCGGTTACTTTCTACAATCGCGGACATCATATTCTGTGGCACATCATTATAGTTGGCGAGAAGCTGCTTGGTGTCTTTCGGCAGGCAGTAGCCTCCATATCCAAAGGAAGGATTATTGTAATGTGTTCCGATTCGAGGATCGAGGCATACACCATCGATAATATCTCTTGTATTTAATCCTTTCATTTCTGCATAGGTATCCAATTCGTTGAAATAGGATACGCGGAGTGCCAGATAAGTATTGGCGAAAAGTTTTACGGCCTCTGCTTCGGTAAATCCCATGAAAAGTGTATCAATATCTTCTTTGATAGCGCCATCCTGAAGCAATGCTGCAAATGTATGGGCAGCTTCTACCAGATGTGCATCTGCGCGATCGGTGGATACGATGATTCGGCTCGGATAGAGATTATCATACAGCGCTTTGGATTCGCGGAGAAATTCAGGACTGAAGATGATATTGTTACTATGGTACTTTTCGCGTATAGAAGCAGTGTATCCAACAGGAATCGTCGATTTAATGACAATGATTGCGTCCGGATTGACTTTTAAAACAAGTTCTATTGCAGCCTCCACGGCGGAAGTATCAAAGTAATTCTTCTGACTGTCATAGTTTGTTGGAGTCGCTACGACAACGTAGTCGGCATTTTTGTATGCCGCTTCGCCATCTAAAGTGGCGGTCAGATCCAAGTCTTTGGTGGTGAGATATTTTTCGATATATTCATCCTGAATAGGAGACTGCCGCTTGTTGATCATGTCGACTTTCTCAGGAATGATGTCCACAGCGGTTACATGGTTGTGCTGTGCAAGTAAGGTCGCAATCGATAGACCGACATATCCGGTTCCGGCCACAGCGATGTTCATTGACTTAGTGACATTTCTTTTCTTCTTCTGTGTTCCATCTGTAAATACATCAATAGGCTCGAAGCCGAGGACTTCTCCTAATTGCTCTAATTGTGGAATGGACGGAAGAAAGTCTTCTTTTTCCATGCGCGAAATCAGCGAGCGGTTGATGCCGGTGGCATCGGCAAGGGATTGCTGCGTCATGGAGAGTTTCTTTCGATTGGTTGTTATAAGGTTTGCCAGGAGGGCAGTGGAAAGTGTTTTCATGGTGTGGGTCCTTTCTATGGTTTGATTATCTTAGATGTTTTGTACAATAACAAAATGGAATAAATATAGTGTTATTATAGCACAAATTACTTGGCATGACAATGAAATGTTATTTAAAAAAGAAAAATACGTGAAATAGATAGAACATGAGAACAGTAGAATTAAACTAGTAATAAAAATATAGCTATAGTTGTTAAAGTGTAGTAATATATAATATATAAGTTTATTTTGGGGACTTTTTAGCGTTTGTATAGAAGCATTGATAAGCGATATTTTACGTTAACTAAGGATGAGGAGTAGATATGTTATTGGATGCGTCTTTGTTGATAGAAAAAAACTACAAAAAGAATCGTACAAGGATAGGAAGGGTATCTTCGAATGGGGAATATTTTATCAATTGTCAAAGTCAGGAACAGACATCTCTGGAATTGTTGCAGATACTTTCTGAAATAAAAGCTGTTATAAAAGCATATGGACGAAGCTGTCGTAAGATTATTTTGCAGTTCCGCATTTTTAATCCTCGTGATAAGCTAGTGTATATTCTTTTGGAATGCATTCTTTATACGATAATAAATGCATATCACAAGCAGGTTGATATGAGGGTTGGAGGTTTTGATCCGAACATTAATACGGAAGGATGGCGGTACACGCCATCCTGTGCAATTGCTCAGTTTGGATATAATAATGAATTTAATTTATATTTTCAAAATGATTTTGCTAAAAATCATTATAGAAAGGTTTTGACAGATCCAACAGATGTGGAAGCACCGGCGAGACTGGTAACGGATATCAAAACTTTTCTTGATCGCTTTCATATGCGTGATGAGTTTGATGGAAAATTAGCCTATACAATCGGCGAATTAGCAGATAATGCATTATGCCATGCACATACACCGTGCTTAATTGATATTGATATTACGGAGAAAGATTATCAGGCTGCTGATTCAGAGGATGTTTATTATGCCGTCAATGTTGTTGTATTAAATTTTGGTGAGAAATGTCTGTATAATGATATTATTGATAAAATTGAGCATAAATATTATAAAACAGATAGTCGATATATTTATGTAGAAGAAGCTTATAAAAAGCATTCCATGCATTTTGATAAGAAATATGGTAAAGAAGAGTTTTATCTTGTATCAACATTTCAGGATGAAATATCCGGAAGACCGAATGAAAGTTATTCGGGCGGCACAGGGCTTCCAGAATTAATCCGGACATTAGAAGAATATGCAGATGAAGATTTTTGCTATGTATTGTCCGGATATTCCAGCCTTTTATTTAAAAAAGAAGTGTTGAATTTTGACGAAGATGGGTGGATAGGATTTAATTCGTTTGGTAATTTTTTGGAGGAAATACCGGATACAACATGCTTGGATTCTTCTTACACGTTTTTGCCAGGCACTGGATATAATTTTATGTTGATTTTTAAAGGAGACCAGCAGGATGGAGAATAGAATTGAATTGAAATTTGGCGTTTCAACGCAAGATTTGACGGGAAACAGCTTAGGACGAAAAACATTTGAAGTACAGGTAAAACCATATTTAAAGGAAAATGAAGAGAATGTTGTTGTAATCCCAAGTGAAATTGATGATATTGGAAGTTCATTTATACAAGGAATATATACTTTTCTAAAAGAAAAATATGGAAAGAGTGAAGCTCTTAAAATAATGAAACTTGATTGTGACAAGCAAACAATTATTGAAAAAATAGAGAAGTCTATCAAGGCATACGGAATTTAGGGGGATTATATTGCAGGAGAAGATAGCATTTGCGGCACTTATAGTTTCAATTGCGACAGCATTTTTTACATTTTTTGCTTTGTATCAGAATAGAAAAATAAATATAACAAATTTGGAAGCAAAGCATTTTGAAGAAATCTTTACAAAATACATAGTTACGAAGATCCCGGATGCGGTGGAGGATATTGAATTCAGAAATGATGGGAAACTGCAAGGATACAATTATTTGATTGATACATTAATGGATATGATGTGTGATTGTAAATATTATGCCTATGCTAAGCACGATTTTTATCAAGAGCTAAAAGATAAGTGTATTGCTTTGGAGGATCGACTTTTGGAGACAGCAAATGGCGTAATATCTGATTCGGATTTGCAAGTCCAATTTGTATATGAAATTCATTTAGATTTAATGCAGATTATTAAATTGATTAATAAGAATTATCATAGTTTTTAATGGTGCTCTGTTTATTAATTCATATTGCTATTATCTCTCGATGCAAAAGGGCGGAGCCGTCAGTCCAGTGTGGCGAGACCCCCGGAATAATCAGTTGAAAATTCGAGAAGTATTGGAAAAAGAATGCCTGGATGTTGTTCTAGTTCATGGAGATACTTCAACGACGTTTGTTACAGCGTTAGCATGTTTTTATCTTCAGATACCGATAGGACATGTTGATGCAGGTCTTTGTACATATGATATTTATTCAAGGTGAGAAAATGGATGACAAGATACTTGAAGTAAAGAAAGAAATGATGCGTATTGCAAAAATAAAAGATTTGCCGCGAATGGAAAGGCATGAATTGGTAAAGAAACGGAGTGAAAGACTGTCGGAAAGTGAGCGAAAGTTATTGATCGAAGAGTGCAAAAGAGATTATGAATCCTATGATAGAATTGGAGATATCAGAGAATTATTCACTTTTTTCTTTGCAGGTTTTAGCTTGATTTTATCCGTTTTTGCCATTTTTGCAAATAATAAAGATGTAAGCGAGGAAAGCTTGGCTTCTATGTTACTAATACTTCTTATACCTATTGTTGTCATGATTGCTTTCTTTGTAGTAATCCAGATCTGGCGAAGTAGTGGTTTGAATATTACTAAATACATGATTGATGTTTTAAAGGAGAAGAATTAAGAGGGGATAGTCCATGCCTAGAATGTCAGCAGCAAATTTGAAAAAATAGAATAAAATATTAAGACGGTTAAAAAGTGTAGTCCCAAAAGTTTAGGCTAAACTTTTGAGACGGATGGAGAAAGTCTATAAAATCTCAAACAGTGCTTTGGAATCTCGGAGAGCAGTAACTCGGAGTAGTGATAAAAATTTAGGTAGTTGGCTTTCGTAGTCTCAACAATATTGTAGATCATTGCTCTCCCTGCCAAGCTTATGGTAGACCTGATAGCCGACTGTAATTAGAAAATATATCCTGACACTGTATCTGGATGCAGAATCGTATTATTTTATTCCGGAAAGTACACTTATGCCTAAAGGAAATGAAGAGTATGACGAAGCGGAAGTGGCTGGATATATTGTTAATATTATCGATAGCTGCAGAGATGGTTGGTGGTCTGAATTGGAAGCATATCTTGGCGATGATGTGTATGAGGCTTTTTTAGAAGATCTTCCGTCTGTAAATATTGATGATGAAGATTGCTTTCATGATGTTTACACCAATGAAGATCCGTCAGAGCATATATTGAATACTTTTGTGGGCGTAAATGTGTCCGACGGCACATTGTGGGAGGTGCAAACCGCACTTTAAATTCTGTGGAAATACCTCCCAGACTGTGCAGTCCTGTAGGTGACCGCAGGCTGTCGCCGGTACAACCGCACAGTGTTGTAGGCTTGTTTGAAAGGCAGATGAACGTAAGCGATGTATAATCGCACGGTTTGTCGCTACCAACTTTTCATGAGATAATCACTTCAGGAGTGAGTATCTCTCTGGATCAGCTGTATTTGTAGTTGGAGCCGTTCGCTCTAACTGTGATTGATTCCGGTTGAATTCACTCTGAATAACCTTTAGGAGTGAATTACTATGAGTTCAAAAAGACTGCACTACTCTGATGAAAAGTGGCTGGACATGATTAGCGAATGCCGGTCAAGCGGGCTCTCTGACAAGGACTGGTGCATGGAGCACCAAATCGGAATCAGTACTTTTTATTACCATGTCAAACGACTTCGCAATAAAACATGCAGTATTCCACCAGCTGCTGTCGGTGCCGTGATTCCCTGCTTATCAAAGGAGCTCTTGAATATCTGGAGCCGATTTACAGCCGGCTGCATGAGGAACTCTTAAGAAGAGACCTTATTCACGCAGACGAAGTTCCATGTCAGGTATTGCATGAGGATGGCCGAAAGGCAACTCAGAAATCCTACATGTGGATTTATCAAAGCGGAAGCGATGGGAAGCATCCAGTGGCACTGTATGAATATCAGCCAGGCCGGGCAAGCGTCTATCCGATTGAATTCCTGAAAGGCTTTCATGGAATGATACAGTGCGATGGTTATGCGGCATACGGATGCATTGAAGATGTAATTCTTATCTGCTGTCTGGCTCATGCCCGTCGTAAATTTTTTGATGCCGTTCCAAAAGGAAGGCAAAAAAGAATCCGGCTTCTGGATATCAACTCGGAGCAGGCACTGGATGAACCCATTTCTACAGAGGAAGATGAAAATCTGCTTCCTGCTGAAAAAGGAGTCGCCTTCTGCAATCGTCTGTTCTTCAAGGAACGTTTGTATAAGGAGTTATCTCCGGAAGACAGAAAAGCAAAACGTCTTGAAGAAGAAACACCAATCTGGGATGAATTCTGGTCCTGGATTGACACGCTGGATCCATCTGGAGGAAGCAAAAGCAAACAACATGAATGCTTACAAGTATCTGTACACCCTGCTTCTGTATATGCCGGACTACAAAAATGAGCCCGCAGGCATAGAACAGCTGCTACCGTGGAGTACATTTGTACAGGATAAGTGTTCCGGAATCATAGATGATAGCCTGGAACTTCCAGAAAATCGTGGGAACCTGTCAATTTAGGGTTCCCTAGTTCGGATATACCGTGTGGTTATTCATCGCTTACCTTTGGTGTCTTGGTAAGCAGCAATTCGAAGTACTGATAAACATTCAGCTGCTTGGCTTTGGCGGTCTCAACAAGACTGTAAGTGTTACAATGATAAGGTACTCGTGGCTGAGAATTTATATTTTAGAGGTAGAATTTCTATTTTTGAAATAAGACCATGGAACAGGATAGGGACTTTGAAAGTTAAAAAGTGTCCCTCTGGATAGGAGAAGTGATAATAAATTGGGCACACAGAATAATAAACCATTAATCCGATTTACAGTGAATATTCCTTTAAAGTATAATGTATCAAATGTTCTCCATGATGAACAAGATTCTGAGTTTGTTATGGATTTGACAGAACCTGCAGTATGGCAACAAGAATATAATGTTCAGAAACCCGGTAAGGAGGCAGAAAGTGGTAATGCGATGGAAGTATTAGCATTTAGATTATCGTGTTCGCGTAGAAGCGAGGACGATCGGCTTCCTAAGAATGAGTTTATGTTGCAAATCGATAACATTATAGCGGAAAGCGAAGAAGCTGCGATGCAGATTGTGGAAAGAGATATCCATCATATTTGCCAGATCCTTAGTTTGCAAACAAGTATACACAATTGCAACAAACAAGCATATCAACCAAGAGTTTCACCGGATTATCGGAATGTTTCATGGAAAGCAAGGGAATATATTGTCCCGGAGAAGAAAGATACTATAGATACGGGTGTGGATGAATACTATGATGAAAATGGAAAGCATATTATTCGTATCCATATGGCAGAGAATACATTAGCCTGCCATAATCGTTGTAGTATATTTGTTACATTATCTGTTCAATTAAGCACGGAAGAATTTCTACAATATTATACTATGGATTTAGATGAGGAAACAGATTTTGTGATGGAGGAGTTTTTTATCGCATTGGGGAAGGAAAGTGTAAAGAGTAAATTTTTCCATTTGTTTTCTATTATAGAATTTATAGAAAAAAAGTATGTGGAGTTGTCCGATTCAGAGCAGTTATTAAATACTTTACAAGTTGAAAAAATGATGGAGACATTAGAAATTCCATGTGATTTGAATGGTGAAAGTAAAGACAGAGTAGAAAATTCGGTAAAGAATACGCTTCTTAAGATGACAAATCTTGGGAGAGCGAGTAAATTAGCAAATATTTTGAATACAATGGGAATTCATGAAATCGTGCTTGGCGGAGAGACTATATGCATTGATAGAAAACATGCACAAGCATGGATTGACTTACGGAACCGTTCCTATCATCCGGATGGATCGGTGGCTGGAAAGAAATATATTACTATGGAGACTGCGGTTACACAGCTGATGGAAACATGCCAGAATATTCTTCTTTTTATGATGAAGGGAATGCTAGAAAATTAGTCAATAAGAGAAATATGATGATAATAGGCGAATACGAAAAAGATGTTGTATGGTAACTTCGACATTAGATAAAGAGACAGAAAGTGCTATTATCCGGCATGGCGAGAAAATGTATGAGACGCTACTTACCAATGAAGAGTGTGCCAAGGCGATTGATCTTGGTAACGTCTATCGAGTGCCAGCGGATAACCGTGGCTTGAATTATGATAAGTATTTCAAAGAGGGCGACGAGAAGAGAAACACATTGACAGAGTTTAATAGTAACAATACAAGACAGTTGAATCTGGAGGAGACGAAGGAGACGATTGCGAAGCTTGCGTACATACAGGAGAGATTGGCAGAGGACAAATAGTATCTGACAAAACAATAAACTTTGCATTTTATGATGGGAGTGAAGTAGTTTTTGAATTCAGTCAAGATAGAAAAAGGTGCGGTAGAAGAATTAAGGAGAGCTATCCGTTTGCATGACAGGATGGATGAATTACTTAATGAAGATGATAAAGGCCCATCATGGGATGGGGATATCTATCTTTATAATAATAATGATTTGAAAGCGGAACATATACAATACAGAATTCCAACACAGATTAAGGGAAAATGTGATAGCAGGCTTTTGAATCGGAAAAGTATAACGTACCCTGTTGAATACAAAAATCTTAGGAACTATTTTAATAATGGTGGCGTGTGTTATTTTGTAATAGCTATTTCTAATGACGGCGAAAAGGCATCGATATTTTATAATGCGCTAACGCCGATTAAGCTTCAGTCTTTGTTAAAAGGCAATGAACATAAAAGACCGGAACAGACAAAAAGCATCACTTTGATAAGATTGAAAAATAACGATAAGACTCTTTTATATAATATGTTGTTACAATTTGGACATGACAGCAAGGAGCAGGGATCGGGAGAATTAGTTAGAAAGTCGATTTCGATTAGTGACTTAAAAAATATAGATTCGATTAAAATGACCTCATATGCATCTGACAGAAACGAAGTGTTAGAAAATATACAAACAGGTGAAGTATGTTTATTTGGGCATTTGTCATCGGCTGATATATGGTTGCCTTTTTCGTATGATACACAGAAAAATATGGAGATTGCCACTACTGTTAAGAGAAATGAAAGCTTTGGTGTAGATAACGTACCTTATTATAAATGTTTTGAAGTGACGAAAAAGGCTGACAAGACATTATATATGCGACTGAGTGAAAACCTTGGGTTGCGCATTAGTGAAAATAAAATACATTTTGCTCCTAAAAGCGATTTTGCAACAGTTATAAAGGATATTCAATTTTTGGAAGCAATTCAACAGGGAAGAGGACTATATATTGGTAAGAAAAAAGTTCTTGCGTATGATAGACCAAAATTGAATCGAAATTTGGAAAAGACAATAAAAGATTTTAAGTTGATTCAATTAGCAATTAATCGATTTGGATTGCCACTGGAAAAACCAATTGAGGATTTTGATGAGAAAGATTGGAAAGCGATAAATGAACTTATTATGATTTATAAGGGAGATTTGACATCGGAAAATCAAGTTTCATATCGTATGTGGTGGTGGCAGGATAAAGTGGTGCCATTTATTTTAATAAAAGACGAAACACAACGTGTGCAGGCGGAAAATGTATTTTATACGCAACAATTAAGTGCATTTGTGAAGGCAGCAGAGGAAGAATATCCGGTTCCAATTTTTATGAATTTTCAAAGAGATGTGTGGAAACAATTATATGATGTACCGGAAGAGTGGCTTTTGGACCGATTAGAAGAAGGCACGTATAATCATGAAACAGAAGGCAATTTTTCTCTTTTGTTAGTGGAATTGCTTGCAGCATATGATCATACGAAAAATGAAAAGTATTACAACATGGCAAGACTGATTTCGGACAAGCTTTTGCTGGTTAGTCCTCAGAATGAATATTGGAGAATAAACAAACTTCAGCTTTTGAGAAGAAAAAGATCATTGTCAGAGGAGGAACTGATAGAGTTGGAAGGTATGGAAGAACAATCTGGGGATGTAAAGGTTGTGTGTGCAGCAAATATTTTATTAGAGAATAAAAGAAAAGCACGAAAACTATTAGATGAAATGAATGAGGACGACAGAACGTTGTTTATGACATATCCAATCTATAACGTACTGTAAGAAATGTAATCTAAAAGTAAAAAACATGTTGCGTGGTAATTTCGGCATTGGATAATAAGGTGGAAAGTGATATGATAAAATCAATTAGTATGTTATATGGTAAGAAAAAGAGGTGAGATGATGAAACTACAGAGTTTGGAATTAAACAATTTTCGCGGAGTGAGTCATGCAATTCTTCCGTTTGAGGGGAAGTCGGCGGTGATTTACGGAATTAATGGTATGGGAAAGTCTACAATTTTGCAGGCTTGCAATCTTTTGTTCTTTAGGATTATGTGTTCTATAACAGTATCAACACTTGGTAGCGAGAGAGTTTTACAAATCGAAGATTCCGACATTAAAATAGGTGAGATATTTTCGAAAATATCTATGGATGTAAATATAGAGGAAAAAAATTATCATTATTTTAGAAAAGCGGAACAAAATGGAAAAAGAGTACATTCTAGAGCTGGGGCTGAAGAACTTGCGAAGCAAATTGTGTGTTCTTATTTAGGAACTTATGAATCGGTGGAAGAGGAAGAGACCGATGATACAGATAAAGGAGCACAAAAAAAATTAGTTCTTAATAGAAATAATATGCCAATTTATGCATTGTACGGTGTAAATCGTTATGTTGCGGATCGAATAAATAATAAGTTGGAGCGTGATGATAAATTATTCGGAAAATTAGAGGCATGGAGAGATACTTTTGATCCAACAATTAATTTTCAACTCTTTTTTGAGTGGTTTCGTGGCCGCCAAGAACTGGAAAACAGTCGGAAAGTTGAAGAGGAAACTTTTTTTGATCCACAATTATCAGCAGTACGAAATGCCATATTAAGGATTTTGGATAATGATTTTTCTGATATTAAAATCAAAATTAGTGACGAAGATGCGCAGATGGTTGCGATAAAGCATAATACAGAATTAAGTATTGCTCAGTTGTCTGAAGGAGAAAAGTGTATTTTAGCTATGACGGGGGATCTGGCACGTAAATTGGCGATTGCTAACCCAAGCAGAGAGAACCCGTTGGAAGGAGAAGGAATAGTATTGATTGATGAAGTGGATTTGCATTTGCACCCTTCGTGGCAGGGGCGTATAATGCCATTACTATTTCGCACATTTCCAAATGTACAGTTTATCGTTACAACACATTCACCGAAAGTTCTTAGCGAAATTACGGATGAGGCACAGATATTTGAAATCTATCAGAAAGATGATGGTATTGTTGTAACGAAGAGGGGGATTATGAGTGGTTGGGATATCAACCATATTATGAAAGACTTCATGCACACGGATATATTAAATCAGAAAACGGAGGCTATAATTGATCAGATTCATGAGTATATTGATAATGAAGAGTTTGATCGGGCTGAGAAATTAGTTGATCAATTGGCGGAACTTACCAGTGAAATGACTTTGGATGTAGTTAGGGCAAGAACACTAATTCATAGAGAACGATAGCATGAGATGGATACGTAAAAAGGATGAACCGTAGGATCTAGTGCTGTGGAAACGAAAATTTAAAAATATGCATAACAGATTTCCGTCGTACTTCGATTTGAACAAAAGTGAGAATCAGAGCGAGAAAAGGATATTGAAAAGCAGTTTGATAGAGGAACAAGGGCATATTTGTTGCTACTGTTGCAAACCAATCAGTACGGAAAATTCGCATATTGAGCACATACGTCCAAAGGAGAGGGATGAGTATCGTGAATTGTCTTTGGAATATGAAAATTTGCTGGCTTCTTGTCAAGGATATAATGATAGAGAAGAAAATTGCGGACATAGTAAGGAGAATGAATTTGATGAAGAACTTTTTATTTCTCCATTAGACAAAGATTGTGAAAGTTATTTTGAATTTAGCAGTCGTGGAAAAATTAAAGCTGTCGATGGCAATCAGAGGGCTGTATATACAATTGATAAATTAAATTTAGATACAGGAGCTTTGAACGCAGCCAGAGAAGCAGCAATGTGGGAATCGGGAGCAATGCAGGATATTACAGAAGAACGTTGCCTTTTTTTACTTGATAAATATGAAAGAGCTGACAAGGATGGAAAGTATGCAGGATATAGTGACGCAATTATTTATCATTTAAAGAAGCGGTTGAAGCGGTTAAGGCAGGAAAAATGAAACAAATAGATAGAGGCCAATGAGAGATTGGCAGAGGATAAGTAATGAGTGATTATAGTGATGTAAAGTGGAAAGACAACGGAAAATTAAAACTGATGATTAGACGATGGGTAATATTATTTCGGAGTCTTATAAGGTGATGGCTGCGTTACAGCCGGATGCGGTTCTTGTTCTTGGAGATACGAATTCATGTCTTTCCGTGATCGGAGCGAAACGTTTGCATATTCCGTTTTTTCACATGGAAGCAGGAAACCGTTGCAAGGATGAGTGCCTTCCGGAAGAAACAAATCGTAGAATTGTGGATATTATTTCGGATGTCAATATGGCTTATTCGGAACATACAATAGATGTTGATACATTTGAACATGGATATGTGAATAAAATATTCAAAAACATTAATATGGAAGGATAAGAGTATTTTGTTTAGAAAAGTTTCAGGAATCAAAGTGATTCCTGAAATATTAAAAATTAATCACGTTGAAATAAATCACGGGTATACACTTTATCATGTACATCATCCAAATTTGAGTCATAGCGGTTTGCAATAATGCTGTGACTCATTTTTTTGAACTGATCCAGATTATTTACAACTTTACTTCCGAAAAAGGTGACACCATCTTCGAGAGTTGGTTCGTAAATGATAACAGTTGCGCCCTTCGCCTTGATACGCTTCATGACACCTTGAATACTGCTCTGGCGGAAGTTGTCGGAATTGCTTTTCATGGTAAGTCGGTAGACACCTATAATAATTTCGTAAGCGATGAATAACATACCGTTCCAAATTTAATTGAAGATTTGGGATAATACAGTCAATAAACAGTAAACGACTACTTTATCTATTTTCAGATCTGGATGCGGACGTATCACTCTTCTTTTCTTAAGCAAAGGTAGCCGTTTACGGTGTTTAACTACTTTAGCTAACAGGAGGAGCAGCTTATGCGTAATAAGAGAAGAACAGACGAAGAATGGCTGTCATTGATTCAGCAATGTCGCAGCAGTGGATTTTCTGACCGTGTCTGGTGTGAGCAGAATGATATCTCTATTTGTAAATACGTCAGTGGGTTCGAAACCGAGGACTTCTCCTAACTGTTCCAGTTGAGGAATGGAAGGAAGAAAGTCTTCTTTTTCCATACGAGAGATTAGGGAACGGTTGATTCCGGTTGCATCAGCAAGAGATTGCTGTGTCATGGAGAGTTTTTTACGGTTCGTGATTATGAGGTTCGCCAGGATGGCGGTGGAGAGTTTTTTCATAGTGATTTCTTTTCTGGGGCTATAATAATGAAAAAGTTATTTATAATAACAAAATAGTGCTGACAACTGTTTGTATAGTATCATAAATTAATTAAAATGCAATGAAGTGTGAATTTGAACGACAAAAATGCAAGCTGGAAAAGAAAAAGTGAATTTCTTTGTTCATGTGATACTTGAAATTAAGTTCTACAATTTTTAAATGTTGAGAGAGAAAGTAATAAATATTGCAAGAACATGAGTTTGCTAGTATAATAAAGAAAAATGTAGAAGATAGGACACTTTATGCGAGTGCAATATAAATTAAAAAAAGAAGAAAAAGAATTTGTTTTACAAATTTATCAACCAAACATAGAAATAGAAGAACGAAAAGAATACCCTGATAGCTTCCTAAAAAAATTTGACGAAGCATTCAGAAGAAAAACAGACGTTTATTTGCTTCAACAATATAAAGCTGAAGAAATTCAAAAGAAAATAGAGCAGAAGTTAGAACAGATTTCTAATGAACGAGAAGAATTATTGAAAGAGGCATGGAGTATAGCTTATAAATTATGTGATGATAAGGAAAAACAAAAAAGTAATATGGTTAGCTGATTAAATAAAAGACTTTAATATAGTGATTTTTATATATAAAATAGACAAATTATACCAAGGGGATAAAATGTTGGAAAAGAAAAATATATTTATTTTATTGCTTTTAACTGCATTGTTTTATTTACTCAATATTCCATCACGTGTATTTGAGTGGTTCTTTCTGTTCTTTTCACTTGCTCTTATTTTAGTTTATCGTATGGAAAAGAACATGTATTTTCACAAAGTTCTACTGTTTTGGTGCGGTGGAACTTTGTTTGCTTTTGGGGTGGGAAAGTTTATTGCAATCCGGCAGCTTCCAGAATTTACAATGGAAAAATTGTTGCTTGGCATATGTATGGTACTTATCTTGGGAGTGGATTTTGTTTTTCTGCTGAGATATGACAGGTCAGAGACGGGACAGAAAGAAAACGTGAAGGAAAATCTGTTTCGGGAACGAACTTATGATTTGGAGCGTCTCTGTAGTTTTATTCAGGCGGTTCCGATTGTTGGCATGGATGCGCCCTGGGGAGATGGAAAGAGTTTTCTGGTTAACATGATCTATCAGGATGAGGCGATGAAGAAACGCTTTACGTTTATTCAAATTGATTTGCTCACCTGTGATCTGAACGAGATTGAAAGTATCCTATTAGGAGAGATTGAACGCGTTTTGCAGAATAATGGAATTTATTCGTTTCATGGAAGAAAAATGGGAAAGCTTTTTAAAGATTTTTCGCTTTCAAATGTGTTTTATAATGTTTTGCAGGAGGAAGGGGAAGAAGTTTCTTCTACTTTTATTGGGTTTGAGAAGGATGTCAGACGTTTGGACAAGGATATCTTAATTGTGTTTGAAGATATTGATCGAATTAAAGATCCGGATATTGTACGCAAGATTTTTGCGATTGCAGAGAAACTGGCGGGAGATAAGATACATATTTTATACCAGTATGAGTTTTCAAATTTGCCCTGGAATAAGGCGTTTTTGGAAAAATATATTCCTTATGAGGTTGCGGTGACGGAACTTTCATTTGAGAGAATTATTGTTGCTTTATGGAAGAAGTGTGGAATGCAGCGGGTTACAGGACTGAAAATTGAAGATGTGAAGTATATTATGACAGCTTCTGTGTCTAATGTGATTTTAACGGATATCCATGAGTTAAAAAAGTATGCTCTTGTGCTGAGACCGCAGAGAATTGCAATTCGCAATGTAGAACTGTATCTTAATGAATTTGTGCTGATATATAAAATGAATGAACGTTACCGGCAGAAGGAAAATGCAAAGTGGTTGGCAATGATCCTTTTTATTAAGCATTTTCTATATGAACAGATGGAACAGATCAAAATGGGAAAACTTCTTTCAGAATCGTTGTTGTTGACTTACAAGAACGAGACGTTTGATGTGGAGACATTGATCGGAAGATACCATGCAAACATTTACTCGGAAAATGAGTGTATACAGATTGTTGAGGATCCGGTTAATAATCCCGTTATTTGGATATTTGCTGTGCTGCGATATGATTTTTCAATTCCGAAAGCGGACAGAAACGATCCAAGATGGTTTGCAAACGAATCAGATAGTGTTATGCGAAGAATGCAACACAATGAGCAAGTGAATCGTTTCTTGTGGAATATTAAGGGAAATGGCAATTCGGAATATACCGATATGGAATGGCTTGCAAAGGAAATTTGTGAAACGGTTTTAAATAAAGTAGGAAATCCCCGAAAGAAAGCTTGGGATAAAATCTGGAAAGATGCATTTCAAATGGAAAATGAAAAGAATAACGGTACGGTGCAGTTGTTTGGAGAGACTGCGATGCTTTCTGCCTTTAAGGCTTTGTATGTAACCGGAATTTCAACAGAAAATTGGATCCGGATGATAAAGTTTTATTTTGTGCAGGAGGAAGCACAAGCCATCACCGTAGATATGATCGAAAACCTTAACTTTGTGTCACTGATGAACAAAGATGTTCTGATTGCCGTGGCAAGGGAATTTGTACAATGTAAAGTGGTGGGAAATATGAATGAACAGAAAGCTTTTGCGCGGTTCTTAAAAAATTATTTACAGGCAATCTGGGGGTTGGGATATGCCAGAAGAAGAGGAGACTGGTATATTGCCGGTATGTATTCGGAAGAACTGTTACAGAAAAAAGAGTTTGTTGTGGAGGTTCTTGCGGATTATAGGCGTGCGCTGCAAGATGGAGAGCAGAGTGCATTATTTGCGCAAATGAAAGAGGAATTTCAGCTTTTGGTGCAGTTTGTGGATAAGTTATCAGAGATTATCCGGCATAACAGAAATCTAAAGGCAAGGGAGATGCAATGGAAGAAGGGGGAGACAAGAACTGTTTATGAACACGATGATCTGTTTCGAAAATTAAAAGAAGAAGCTTCAAATATCGATCCGGCAAATGAAGCGGAGAGAGAAGCTTTTATCAAAGAACTTGAGCAGTTGTATCGTGAAGGCAAACTAAATCCAGAAGAGTATCGGATTATAGAGGAATTGCTACTGAAGAAAGGATGAATGAAGTAAAAGCTTGCATTTGAAATAAAAAAGAAGTACACTCAATTAAGTACACAAAAATAAGAATTGGAGAAATTACAAATGGAAAATCAGGTAAGGGAGATTTCACTTCGCCAGTTATTCTGGAAAGTGATGATGGGATGGAAGTTATGGATTTTATGTGCGGTGTTGTTTGCAATTTTACTTCCGGGAGTGAAGTATGCAAAGGACGTGCGGGCATATCATGCGGCACAGCAGCCGAAGGATGAGAAGCAGGAACCGACAGTTGTTCTTACGGATGACGAGCAGCAGCAGATCGATGATGTAAAGAGTTTAAAACTTTTAATTGAAAAAAACAGCAATTATATGCAGAATTCGATTTTGATGAACATTGATCCCTATCAGGAGCACAGAATGGAATTACAGTATTACATAGATTCTGATTTTGTGATGAATTACACGAAGGACAGCAAGAAAGATTATACATCCGCGATTGCGAATGCCTATGTGGATTATGCCAATAACGGCGTGGATCAGAAAACGATATGGAAAGATGTTTCTGCAAAGTCGGAAGATAAGTATCTGGAAGAACTTGTGTCTGCATATAGTAACACAGATAATACATTTTCTGTGATTATTAAGTATACAGATAAAAAGGGGCTGGAAAGTGCGGCAAAGCAGATACAGAGTGAACTGGAAAAGAAGCAGCCGGAATTCAGTAAGCGTATAGGTGGACATAAGCTGGTATTGGTATCCGAAAATTATCAGGTATGTACCGATTCGGATCTTGCAACTTCTCAGGGTAATGTTTCGAATCTGATCAAATCCTACAGGGATCAGATTACTACTCTTAAGTCTGCTATGTCAGAGGATCAGTTGAGTGAACTGGAGCGAGAGGAAAATTTGGAGTCGGATGACAAGGAAGAGTCTGCAGCGGTACAGGTTGCTGCTCCGGCTTTGAGCAAGAAATATGTGGTACTTGGTTTTGTGATGGGAGTATTTCTTGCCGCATTGTATTTGGTTTGTATTGCTGTATTATCAAACAAGCTGCAGGCAGCAGAGGAATTGGTGCGATACTATAAGATGCGTCAGTTTGGTATTATCACCAGGGAGCAGCGCACCAAGGGAATTACTGGATTTTTACTGCGCATCAAGTATCGGAATCAGAAGATGCTTTCTCCGGAGGCATCCTTGCAGATGGCTTCTTCAAATATTGAACTGTATTGTAAGAATGAAGGAATTACAAAGCTTTTCCTGACAGGTTCAGAGATTGAGCGAATGAAGAAAGAATGGATCACAAAGCTGACCGAACATCTGAAAGCAAGTGGTATTCAGGTGGTATATGGGGAGAATATCTGTTATGATTCTGCAGCGATGCGTGAAGCTTCGGAAGCTGGCCATGTCGTGTTAGTGGAGATTACGGATACATCGATCTATCAGGAGATTGAAAAGGAACTTCGCATGTTAAAAGACTGGAATGTTGATGTCATTGGATGTGTAGGAGTGGAATAAAGAACAATGGGAAAATATTTTGGAACAGACGGTTTTCGCGGTGAGGCAAACAAAGTACTGACCGCGGATCATGCATATAAAATTGGACGTTACCTGGGCTGGTATTACAACCAGAATCACAGGGGACGGATCATTATTGGAAAGGACACACGTCGCAGCAGCTACATGTTTGAGTATGCGTTGGTTGCCGGTATTACGGCATCCGGAGCAGATGCATTCTTACTGCATGTTACCACTACGCCAAGTGTGGCATATGTAGTCCGTACAGAAAATTTCGATTGTGGCATTATGGTTTCTGCCAGTCACAATCCGTATTATGACAATGGAATCAAGGTCATGGATGGAAACGGACACAAGATTTCGGCAGAGGTGGAAGCTGCACTGGAGAAATACATAGATGGTGAGATGGGAGAATTACCTTTTGCATTGCGTGACAAGGTTGGTGTGGCGCGGGATTATGCGATCGGACGGAACCGTTACATCGGCTATCTGATTTCTCTGGCTACCAGATCTTACGATGGGATGCGCGTGGGGCTGGATTGTTCCAACGGAAGTACGTTTAATATTGCAAAGAGTGTGTTTGATGCGCTTGGCGCCAAAACATATGTGGTTGGCAATGAGCCGGACGGTACCAACATCAATATGGGATGTGGATCGACACATATCGAGAATCTGCAGAGACTTGTCCGGGAGAAGAATCTGGATTGCGGATTTGCGTTTGATGGAGATGCGGATCGGTGTATTGCCGTGGATGAGAACGGTATGGAAGTGCACGGGGATTATATCCTGTATGTCTGTGGGAAGTATCTGAAGGAATGTGGCCGCCTGCAGAATAATACGGTGGTTGCCACGATCATGTCCAACATGGGATTGTTCAAAGCGATGAAGCGGGAGGGCATCGAGGTATGTGTGACCACGGTTGGCGATAAGTATGTCAATGAGGCGATGGTTGCCAACGGATATGTGCTCGGTGGAGAGCAGTCCGGACATATCATTTTCAGTAAGCATGCGACAACCGGGGATGGAATCCTCACGGCATTGATGCTCATGGAGGTGATCCTGGAGAAGAAGCAGAGCCTCGGCATGTTGTGTAAGGGAATGCAGATGTATCCGCAGCTTTTGCAGAATGTAAAGGTGGAGAACAAGGCGGCTGTTACAGGAAATGCGCATGTGCAGGAAGAAAAAGAGCGTATTACCGCTGCGCTGGGTGAGAATGGAAGAATCCTTTTGCGTGAGAGCGGTACGGAGCCGGTGATCCGTGTGATGGTTGAGGCACAGAGTGATGAGCTTTGTGCGAAGTATGTGGATAAAATGGTGCAGGTGATCCGGGAGGAAGGGCTTGCGGTGGAGTAGAATGGAGTAGAATAGTGAGATGGTAAGGTTATCCGTTTGGAAGAGTATAGTAAAAGAGCAATGCATCTTGCGATGCGTTCCATATAATAAAAAGGAGACCAGCTATGAAAAGTCAACCATAAATTAGCAAAAAATTTCTTTTT
>ERZ772858.431-NODE-431-length-56446-cov-8.830558_pt1 | contig 56446 bp, 59 predicted proteins | sample MGYA00512136_ERZ772858 | MGnify/ENA primary metagenome ERZ772858 (study PRJEB29015, sample SAMEA2737726) | human gut metagenome | biome: human gut; feature: human-associated habitat; material: faeces | place: China | collected 2012 ...
CGGACATATCCATATCTTCCAAAGAGAACTCAACCCGAATCTTTTTCGAGTCGACCTCACCCTTGGAAAGCAAGACAACCGTCTCAACTTGTGTATCGTTGTCCAAACTTATTTCCATATCTTCCTCTATGATCGGGAGCTTGAATTTGATGGATTTCAGCCATTGTCCGTTCGGCTTCCGTTCCTCAAAGATATGGATTTCGGAGATCAGCGACTCCATAAGCTGTCGGCGTTCCTGTTCATCCATCACGGCGTACAGCTTATCAAAGTAAATCAAAACTTTGTAGATATTATCGGCAGTCAGCTTTTCAGCTTCGATTGCCATTTTCTTTGCTCTGGCTTCAATCAGCAGAGACTCCGTATCCTCGATTTTATCATACATCTTGTAAAGACGATCATCAAGGTCTGCCTTGCGTTTGATGTAATGTTTATCATCGGGGTCAAGTGTATCAATTTCCTCTATCAATCGGGACTTGATGGAATAGCTCTGGCGAAGCTGTTTTTCGTAGTTTGCAATCTCCTGTTCGATAGCGGAAGTATCCACTTTCATGCTGATTTTCTGCTGCATCAAAGCGGCAAACTTCGGATTGCTGACCAACTTGGTAATCACCTCTGCGACAGCGGTTTCCAAGAGTTCTTCGTGGATTTGCTTCTTATAGTCGCACTTGTGACCACGGGTCATGGTGCGGTGTTTGCAGCCGTAGTAGTAGAAATCCTTGTACTTCGTGCCGTCTGCCTTGTGCTTGACACTCTTATTGCCGTACATACCGGCTCCGCAGATCGGGCATTTGAGCAAGCCTGTCAGCAGATGCACCTTGTTATCCTTACCATGGTTGACCTTCTCGTATTTCTTTGCCTGGGCAACCAATTTCACCTGTGCATCATGCCAGAGTTCTTCGGAAACAAGTGCTTCGTGCAGACCATCGACCAACAGATAGTTGTCCTGTTCAATAAGACGGTAATCGTTTCTTGTGCCATGCACCTTTTCCGTCCTGCGTCTGCCATAGGCGATCTTGCCGCAGTAAACAGGATTTTTCAGTATCCTGCGGATAAGCGCCGCATCAAACAGAGGATTCTTGCCGTTCTGTCTTTGGATTTTTCCAATGCCATGATTGGCGAGGTATCGGGCAAGACCGTTTGCGCCCATGTCGGTATGCACGTACTTGTCAAAGATGATGCGGATTGCTTCTGCTTCTTCCTCATTCACATACAGCTTGCCTTTTTCAAGCGTATATCCATAAGGAGCAAAGCCGCCGTTCCATTTGCCCTCACGGGCTTTCTGGATTCTGCCCTCCATCGTCTGAACACGGATATTCTCACGCTCGATCTCGGCAACCGCTGACAGAACGGAGATCATCAGTTTTCCTGCATCCTTGGAGGAATCAATACCATCCTCAACACAGATCAGATTGACACCGAAATCCTGCATAACCTGCAAGGTGGACAGCACATCTGCCGCATTTCTGCCGAAACGGGAGAGCTTGAACACCAGCACATAGGAAACACCGTCCTTGCCGGATTTGATGTCCTCCATCATGCGGTTAAACTCTAATCTGCCCTCGATGGACTTACCGGATTTACCGGCATCCTCATACTCACCGACAATCTTATAGTCATTGTACTCGGCAAATGCTTTCATTCTGGCTTTCTGAGCATCCAGAGAGTATCCATCCACCTGTATCGTGGTGGATACTCTCGTGTAAATATATACTTTTATCTTGTCTTTTTTCATATCGTTATCCTCATTCGTGCCGCCGTATGCAGCACCGTTATGTAACCCCTACTCCGAAATCACTCTCAGAGTAGGTTTGGACACTTATCACACGTATATTATATCATGCAATGTCCGTTTTTTCAATAGATTCCTCAAAAAGTTTGGAATTGTTTACAATTTCTTTTTTCTCGCTGTCCAAACAAATCGGCGGCTCCGGAAGATTTTCAATATCCAGAACCGCCGCATATTTCTCTATTAAGTTGGCAAGTAAATCGGCAAAGCCGCTCCATTCATCCTTTTTTCTGTTATCTATAATGGCGTACCTCCTGCGTTTTGCTGTCACGATGTGTATATGCTCGAATGATCTCCGGCGGGATGCGGTCAAGAATGCCCTTGATGCGCTCATAATCGCTATGCAGCCGCATTTCCTGCAACTTCTTGACGGTGCTTTCTTTCTCGCTCTTTTCCAGAGCGGCGGTCAGCTCGTCATTTTTCTTTTCCAACGCTTTCTGTTTGCCGTCCGCTGTTTTGAAGAACTTTTTGTATTTCTTCATCTGCGTTTCCATAGCGGCAACATCGGGGATATACTTTTCAAGAAACGCCGCAATCTGTGCCGAACGCTCCTTGTAGTTCGTGAACTTCATATCGGAGAGCAGTTCTGCCAGCTTGTCATGCTGCTTGTTCAGACGTGCCATCTGTTTGAATACCCTTGTGGGGATGTGGTCACGCCCGGTCTCGCTGGCACTTTCGCCACGTTCCAGATCGGGATATTTCTTTACCATGTGTTCCCAATACTTGTCCTGCCACTGTGTCAGCTTCTTTTTGTTCCCTAAAATCTCCTTGGCACACAACCTTTTATCCTCCGTCAGAGGTACAAAGCAAAGGTGCATATGGGGCGATTTCTCGTCCAGATGCACCACAGCGGATATGATCGTTTCGGGAGCTTGATTCTGCTTGATGAACTCCAACGCTTCATTGAAGAACTCACGGATTTCAGCTCGTTTCTTTCCCTTGAAAAACTCCGGCGTAGCGGTTATGAGAGCTTCCACCACACGAACGCTGTCCGAGCGTGTGCGGCATCCGGCTTCTGCAATCTGACACTCGGATTCAGCTCTGTACTTCCTTTCGGGCTTGATAAGATGGAAATTCAAGTGTGTACGGGACGGGTCAATGTCTGGATTGCTTGCGTATTTCTCCTTGGTGCGCTCGTTATGAGCTTCAATGCCGCTGATCTCCGGTCCCTTGTATTTCGCAAATCTTAAAATAGCGTACTGTGCATTTGCCATTATTTGCCCCTCCTTTTCTGCCATACGATGTCGTAGCCCAGCACATCGGCAAGCTCCACGACTTCCTTGTATCGGATACTTTCTCTCTGTAGTTTTGCGGACAGATTGGAAACGCTGTCGCTCCATCCGTACTCGTCCGAGAGCAGGTCAACAACTTCCTGCATAGTCATTCCGGTACGGATGATCTGTGCCTTTATTTCGTTGCGTACATTCATATTGATAAAATCCTCCATAAATTTTGTTTGTAATGCGGCGAAAACGGTACGCCCTACGGCATACCCACTTCACCGATTAGTGAAAATCTGCAATCTCTGAAATCCGTTCAGAATTTTGCTTGTGATGTCCTGCCCATATATGACCATATCCCACTTTACTGTTCCGTGTGATTTGCTCTGGAACAGAGAAAATACCTATTGTTCCGTAAGCGGGATACATTGTTCAGAGAAGCACGATTTCGTGAAATGGTTTTGTTCTGCGGTCAAAATTTTTCCTGTTTTCATTACCATTGATTTTCAATGCCCAAAAACAGGGCATCCGCCAACAGCATTGAAAAATAATAGTGAAACGGACTGAAAAGTACGTGTACCAAGTGTACTTGCTGTACCGTGGTACACTTGGTACGGATGGTACACGTATTTTCGGGTCAATATCATTTTTACAGAAATGGTCTTTGCAGAAGCTCGATGCCGACAAATCCTCTGGCATACCTCCCGCCGCCGATATTGACCTTATTGGTGTACTCGATGTTGTACCGACTCTCATTCTGTTTGAGAAACGAGCAGAAACTCTTTTGGGAAAGGCTGCTCAAAGCGTTATCATCACACCACAGCTTGTAAACGGCGTACAGGTCTTTGGAGCTGACCTCATAATCTGCCTTGAAGCGGATATACCCCTCGGAGCTTAAAAACTCGATGATGTTGTTTCCGTCCGATACGGCAGCGTCCATGTTGTCCTGTGCCGACTGGCTGACCGTAAACTTGTAATCGTTGTCGATCAAACGGTGCAAGCCCTCCAACGCCCACAGGAAGATGCCCTCCGCTTCGGCGCACATCTTTTCAGCGATATAGGGATCGTCCTTTCTGTTCGGGTCTTTCTCCTTGGTGGAGAGGATGATCTGTCTGCGGAAAAAACCAACGCTGCGGTCATAGAGAGATTGCAGGACACCGTTACCCAAGCCGATGAAGCGTACATACAAATCACCTTGATAGCTCTGCTGTCCCTTTTTCTCCAAATCCATCGGCAGCTCCGCTGTGATAATCGCCTTGATGTTGTTGGTCTGGGGGAGAGCTTCCAGTTTCATATCATCGTCCAGCATCACAAGTTCATGTTCCAAATCTGCACGAGCAAAGGGACTTGTCTCCACCTTTGCGATACTGCCTGTGTTCATGTTGCTGCCAAGCAGCGCACGAAGGACGATACCGATGCGGCTTTTCCCCTCGCCGCCCTTACCGATCAGCAGGAGCATCTTCTGTCCCTTGGTGGAGGGGATAAAGCAATATCCCATAAACTCCTGCAAGGTCAGAATGTCCTCCGGCTCTAAAAGTTGGGATAAAAAATGCAGCCATGTCACAGGCTGCGGAGCATCGGGATTATAGGCAACGGGCAGACGGTTGCGGCAGAAATCCTTTTCGGGACTGAATGTGCCGTTCAGATAGTACGTGCCGTTCGCCACATGGATACGGTCTTGGTACAGAGATAGCTTTGCGGTGCAGCACTCCATACGCATGACATCCAGCAGATTGGTGACTTTCTTTGCAACGCCGCTGGTCACATAATACTTGATGCGGTCATAGATGACCTTTTTCAAGCGGTTTTCATCGTGTACTCTGCCATTGACCGTGAAAAAAGCATCGTTCACCGTGACCATCGGATAATCACGGAGAAATTCTTCACAGAATACAGTTTCATTGATTTTCTTTCCGTCAAACCACGCCGGACACTCAAAGGGCGAGGTCTGCATCATTTCTTCGCTCATGGCGCATATCCTCCTTTTTCTTTCTTGTGGTGTAGTCCTGTAGGAACGTGATCTTGCCATTTTTCATCAGCTCGTCCACCACGGCAACACGTTCTTCCAGATCACCTACGGTCAAAATATCTGCCAGATATTCGATATAATCAATCATCTGGCAGGCTTCCACAAAGCGATCATCCAGAGCATCATCCGGCGTTTTCGGTGCATACCACACTTTCCAATCTTCCAGCAGATGCAAATAATCCGTCAGCACTCGGAAGCACAGCATTTCGTCCTCCCGGAACTGACGGATATAGGGATGCTTTAACTTGTGGGGAACTGCCACAGGCTGTCCCGGCTCGGTGCTGATACCGAAGCCCGCAGCCAGTCTTTGCGCCGCTTCGTAGCTGCTCAGATCAAAGAGCCTTGCCACGAAGTCGATCACATCCCCCTTGGCTCCGCAGCCGAAGCAGAAGAAATATTCCTCGTTCAGCTTCAAGCTCGGATGCCTGTCATTGTGGAACGGGCAGCAAGCCATGCCGTTGCGGCTCACTTTCAGCCCGTAGTGTTCGGCGGATTGCTTTACGCTGATTGCCGCCTTGATGCTTTCATAAATGTTCATCGCATTCCTCCATAAATTTTTCTCGACGATTTTGTTCGTCTGCTTGAATATACGGAGAAAATGTCTATAGACCGAAAAATCACGCACAAATGCAGGAAAACAAAAAAGCCGCCCTGCAATTTTGCAAAAATGCAAAACGCAGGACGGCGATTGTTCACAGTTATGATATTGATTTTATTCCACTTGTGGTATATAATATAAAGTAGTACAGGAATGGAGGGTAATACCGATGAAATATCTTTCTACCTTTGAGGTTGCAGAAAAATGGGGCATTTCCCACCGCCGTGTCGGTATCCTCTGCAATGAAAACCGCATCCCCGGCGCACAGAGGGCGGGTGGACGATGGATTATCCCCGAAAATGCAGAGAAGCCCGCCGATGCAAGAGTCAAGAGCGGAAAATATATCAAGTCAAAAACAAAAGATTGATGCCAATAGGAAAGGGGGCGCAGAGCATGGAGCGCAAATACTTATCCGGCAACATCAGAGAGCGTTTGCAGGATTTGATGAAAGAACGTAAGATCACGCAGAGTGAGCTTGCCGCAAAAATTGGAATGGATGTCAGCACACTCAGCAGATTTATCAGCAATGCAACAGGCAAACTCGGTGACGAGAATATCAAAAAGATCGCAAAGGAATTTGAGGTATCCACCGACTTCCTGCTCGGCGTTACTGATATTCCCGACCGCATGAATTACGATATAGCCGAACTCGGCTTGTCGGTACAGGCGGCAAAAAATCTCTACACAGGAAAGGTCAATGCTGAGGTTGTCAATCGCTTACTGGAAAACAAAAACTTCGCCGCAATGACCAATATGATCGCACATTATTTTGATGATACCCTTGCTGCCGGATATGCCGCACAGAATCAGATGTATGCCACATTGAGTGCGCTGTTGATGGGAGAAGCAAAGCAGCATCCCGAAGATAGAGAAGCCATTACAGAAGCCGCAAAGACTGTCAGCGTTTCAAGGATGCCGATGTATCAAGCTGATCTTACTGCTATTCAGAACACCTTTATGAATGTGTTGAAAGAAATCAAGAAGGAGATCGGCTCCAATGTCTCAGACGCACAAGCCATGAGCAAAGAAGCGGCACAGCATATGTACGCAGAGCTGACAAAGGGGCAGGATGTGACAAAGCCGAATATCACGCCCGAAATGGTTGCCGAAGCGATCACGGGCAGCGTCAGCGGCATGGAGGGTGTTGACCCCGAAGCATTAAAACAATTCAATCAGGCATTGATCGGACTGCTCACGGTCAAGCCAACAGAAGATGAACATGACGGCAGTTGATAACGAAAAACTGTGTGCGCTGGCGCAGAACGGGAACATGGATGCGCTGAACAGTCTTGTGGAAAACAATCTGCGTTTTATCAAAATGACGGCGCATGAAATATGGAGCGCACAGATAGAAGTCAATCGGGCACTCGGTGTTACCTTTGACGATCTTGTGCAGGAAGGCTGTCTGGGACTGATGGGATGCGTGGAGAAATTCAATCCCGATGGCGGCAACAAATTTCTGACTTACGCAGCTCCGGCAATTCGCAATTCCATGATCGACTACATCCGAAGTCAGAGTACATCCTTTGAAGCAAAGCACATGGGCGAGATCGTCAGTCTGGATGAGGTGACGAAATTTGAAAATCGGGATCGTCATGCCTTTGTCCCCGATTCCAATATGACCAATCCCGCACAGATTTATATTGCAAAGGAAACGCACGAAGAACTTCACGCCGCCCTTGATGCAATCAGCAATCGAGAGCGTGAATATCTGTTGTACCGTTTCGGATTTGAGGACAATATAGAGCATCCTTTGACGGAGACAGCGGAGCATTTCTTCCTGTCAGAGAGCAGAGCGAAATCCACGGAGAGGCTGGCGTTGGATAACGTATGGTTGGAACTGCCGTGGTGGTTTCACTAACGAGGGGAACAGACGCTGCGGCGGGTTTTATATACCTCTTGCGCCCCCGTTGTCACAGAAAATCTTTCCGCACAGCTTCAAGATTTCCTATGCCAACTACACACGAACAGGCGGATTTTGCTCATGCTAAATCCTTCGTTTTGTGTTCCTTTCAGCCCACAAAATCCGCCTGTTCTGCTTCCGCCGAAAAGTGTCTGTCTGGCGTGGGACAGCCCCTTTCCAGCGTCAGCGGTCGCCAAAGGTATAACACACTAGACTTTGCAAGCAAAATCGTGTGCCAATAGGGATGCTGCTCACCCCTATTGGAAACCCAGAGCCAAGGGATTTCACCCCTTTGGATACCCCCATCATTTTCTCACAAATGGTACCCACATTGAAAAAACTGCGTTTTACCATGTCGGACCTTTTCTCGAAAATGCCACAGCACACGACATTCATTTTGCAGAGGCTTTGCAAAAATCTCAACCTGTGCCGTGGGGTGCCGAGCAAAAATTCCGTGTTTGCCAACACAGAAAATTTCCTCGTCACGCTGCTGCGGCAGAAAAACAATAGCGGACTTTTTGTTGATAGTACCTGGTCTGCTATCTCAAAAATATTTTTCAAAAAATTCCAATAAAAGTGTAGTGAACAGCGTGTAACCCCGGTGTATTAGGGTGAAAGGCCTTGATACAAACGAAAGGAGTGTGATGATATGGATGATAGCAAAATCATAGAGCTTTACATGGAACGTTCCGAACAAGCCATATCTGAAACTTCCAAGAAATACGGAAGATACTGCCACTACATTGCCTACAGCATTCTGCATAACGATGAAGATTCGGAGGAATGTGTCAACGATACATATCTCCGAGCATGGAACTCCATTCCACCTAAACGCCCGAGCAAATTGCAGACGTTTCTTGGAAAAATCACTCGCAATTTATCTTTGAATAAATGGGAAAAGCTCTCTGCTGAAAAGCGTGGTGCGGGACAAACCTCACTAATTCTCGACGAACTATCAGAGTGCATCCCTGCTGAACAAGATGCAGTAAATACTGTTGAGAATATGGTCATCAGAGATGTACTCGACCGTTTCCTTGATGAACTCCCAGCAGAAACAAGAAAAATATTTGTTCGTCGTTATTTTTATATGAGTCCCGTAAAAGAAATTGCAGATGAATATGGCCTTTCTGAAAGCAAAGTGACAGTTACCCTTTTCCGTACAAGAGGTAAACTTAAATCTGTATTGGAGAAAGAAGGTATAACGTTATGAAAAACAAACGTCTTTTAGACATTTTTGGAGAAATTGATGATCGACACATTGCCGAAGCAGCTCCCGTTGCAAAGAAATCTCGAAATAAGCCAATTTGGTTTAGATGGGGTACAATCGCTGCCTGCATGGTCTTAGTCCTGTCTGTTTGCTTCGGTTCCTTTGCGGTTGTTGCTGAAGCAAAGGAATATAAAGCTGCTGTTCAATTCTTTAATGACTATGGTATGTCTACGGAAGGACTTACTCGTGGTGAGATTAAGGAAGTGTATCGTGATATTACAACGAAGTCGTTCACTTATTCTAAGACCGCCGAAGTGATTCGAAACAGTATTTCTTCCGATAATATCGGTGGTTACGAGATTGTTCAAGACAATCCAACACCAGAGGATATTGAAAATCTTTGGAATTATAAAAATTATACCGGTGGTTTTATTGGTGCCACACAAACAGGCGTACACTATAAATACCATTCGGAATACAAAGAAGATGAATCTCTTGGCTTAGAGGTGCACGATAAGAGCTATCTCGAGAAATACGATGGAGATAACTTGCTTTGGAGTGTTTCTATTTCCGATTTTTGGATTGAAGATTATAGCATCGTATCGGATGGTGTAATTGCCTACGGTAGAACCGACACTTGGTCCAGTACTCAAATTTCCCATGCATGGATGGCTAAAATCGACTTAGATGGTAATCTCGTTTGGAAACACATGCTCAATAACGGATTTGACGATGAATACATCGCTTCCGTTTTGGAAAATGCTGATGGCAGCTATGCCGTAATCAGCCGTGGTGATCTGAAATATTTCTGTCTTAGCCAGTATACGGTGGATGGAAAAGAAACCTACTTCCATAAAACCGAAGTAGGTAACTACGGGATTTGGAATGCAGCTCGGTTTGAAGATGGTTACATGGTTCAGCTCGGTAGCTATATGACGAATGAGCACGCAAAAATCGTTAAGGTTGACCGCGAAGGTAATATTACAGAGTCCTTCTCCTATGGCGATGAAGATTCTTACTATTACATTACCGATATGATTGAATATAACGGAAATATCTATTTGTCTGCGTACGCTGTTCCGAGACTTGCTAATGAAGATCAGAGTGCAGGCGGTAGATATGAAATTGCCGGAGTATTGAATTATCTGTTTGATAATAACATCTGGGAAATTTCCAGTGATGAACTGACGCCTATGGTACGGGACAACTACACCGCAATGTTGTTGGTATGTGAGCCTAATGCAGGGAAACCCCAAGAATACTACTCTGTCAACGGGTCTCTTGGTGGAAAGCTTTCTGTGAGTGATACGGGAAATCTACTTTGGGATGTAGAAAGCATTACCTCCACATTCTTCTCTCCCGCAACAAGTTCCTTCACAATTGGCGGCACAAGCTATGTATTCAGATACACTTTTGATACTTCTGGAATGCTGATTAGCCAGGAGAAAACAGGTGAGGTTGTGAATTACAGAAGATAATACAGTTAAAATATGGCTGAAAACACAGCCCGTAGGATTTTGACGTCCTATGGGCTGTTTCCATGTCAGCTATCCAACGGCTTATACTGCGTGACCGCTTTCAGATACTTCTCCGGATCGCCGTTCAGTATCAGATCGGCGTACTCCAACGGCGCATTGTAGATCAGCCAGTCCAACTCTGACCGCTGATACATATTGTCGGCAACCTCGTTCTCCACGGCAATGGTGTCAATGGCAATCATACTGCCGTCGTTGAATTTCAGTTCCACACAAGCGGTATCCATGTTGAACTCACAAGAAATCAAATACGTCATATCCGCCCTCCTTAAATCATGCCGAAGTGCGTCAATGCCTCCTTGATTGCTTTTTCTTTATCTGGCGGGCATTGCGGCTGTTTAGCGCCCTCAGACTTCGGCTTATTGTAGTTCTCACGCTCAATGATACCGCACTTCTGTTTTACCTGTGCGATATACAAGCTGCTAACTTTCAAGCCGCTGTGCTCCAACACATAATTTTTGATTTCTTGGTAGGTGGCTTTCTTTTCCGCATCGGTCAAATCCAGCTCGTCCATATCCAAGTTAATCTCGATATGTTGCTTCGCATTAAGTTTGGACAATAAGCATACCGTCTCAACGGTATTACCTCTTTCCCACAAAACTTTCCTTACCTGCCTGCCGTCAACATAAATCGGAAAGTTAAACTCTATCGACTTCAAAGGCATTTCCGATTCTCCATTCGGGTATATCTGGATTTCTTTAATGAGGTAAGTGATAAGACTTTTCTTCTCCTCATCACTCATTATAGCATACAGTTTTCCAAAATTCTGCATGATTTTGTAAACATTATCAAGAGTGATTGCTTCCATCTCAATAGAGCTTTTCCTCAATTTTGCATCCTCAATGCGTTCCTCCAACTCTACCATTGTGTCATACAAAGCATCAAGCCTTAATGTCATATCATGGATTTTTCTCTCACGAAATCGGGCATCCGCAGGAAGATTATCAATCTCATTTTCCAGACGAGCCTTATTCAAGTCCACTTCTTTCAGCTTGTTTTCATAATTGGCAAGCTCTTTATCCACCGTGCTTGTATCTGTCTGCACTCCAATTCGCTTTTCAATCTCTTTCGCAAAATAGGCATCGCTTACCAGTTCTTTTACGGCTTCAACTACAAGCGGCTCAATGTCAATTTTACGCAAGGATGCTTTGTAGTCGCAGTGATGACCTCGCTCCTGCTTATTTCTGCCGCATATATAATAGTAAACTTCCTTATATGTGCCGTCTTTATTTGTCCATGCGTGTTTATTCGTGTACATCGAACTGCCGCAAATAGGGCATTTCAATACGCCAGTCAGAAGATGTGACCTGTCTTTGCCAACCTTTGACGGCTGCTTAACTCCTGTTGCTTTCCGCTTTGCATGAACTTTCTGCCAGAGTTCCTCGCTGACAATTCCCTCATGCTGTCCGTCCTCTAAAATATAATCATCGGTATGAACCTGCTTATATTCGTTTTTTGTTCCCTTGACCTTTTCCCGTGTCCTCCTGCCGTAAGCAATTTTTCCACAGTAAACAGGATTGTCTAATATCTGCCGTATTAAATGGCTGCTCCATGTTTCTAACTTTCCGTTCTGACGGGGAATTTTCTTTATTCCTTGCAAGTTAAGGTATTTCGCAACTCCGCCAAGTCCTATATCTGAATTTCCGAATTTGTCAAATATAATTCGGATTGCTTCAGCTTCGGTTTCTTCTATTAAAAGTTGATTGTCTTTTAGATAATAGCCATACGGGGCAAAGCCACCGTTCCAACCGCCCTGTCTTGCTTTTTCCCTGCGTCCGTTCATAGTCTGCTCGATAATGTTTTCCCTCTCAATCTCCGCAACAGCAGAGAGAACGGATATTAAGAGCTTGCCGCTTGTCTGGGATGAGTCTATTCCTTCCTCAATACAGATAAGGTTTATTCCATAGGACTGCACAAACTCCAGAGAATTTAGGATGTCGGCTGCGTTTCTTCCAAAACGGGAAAGTTTATAAACAAGAATATATTCTATCTCCAATCCGTTTTTTATGTCGGAAAGCATTTTCTTAAATGCAGGTCGCCCCTCGATTGATTTACCTGACTTTCCTGCGTCCTCATAGATGCCGACAATCTCCATTTCCTCACGGTCTGCAAAACGCTTCAAGCTGTTTTTCTGCCCCTCAAGGCTGTATCCGTCAACCTGCATCTCGGTACTTACTCTGGGATACAAGACACATTTCTTTCCTTCTCTGTTCATTCTACCACCTCCGATAATTTAGGAAAATGTGATATGTACGGTTGCGTAAGCCTACGCAACACTATCCAATTCCTGCAAAACAAATCTTCCGTATTTTTCAACAATCTGCACCATAGCTTTGATAAAAGTATCGAAATTTTCCTCTTCATCAACCTTACTTTCGTGCTGCTGTTCTGCATTTGTGGACGCTTTAACATTTTCCATCTGGCTACCTCCGCAAAACAAAGCGGCTGTATGCCCTAAATTATAGAGATACAACCGCAGTCTGACCAATGTGCAAATTTCTCCGTTTCCTCTAATTTGCACATTTTCCGTTGGGTCTGTTATTAAGTGAAATACTAATGGCAAGAGCTTTATCTACTCTTGCCATTATGTTTTCGGGCATCATTCCCATATGCTGTTTTAACCGTTGTTTATCAATCGTCCGTATCTGTTCAAGCAGGATAATGGAGTCTTTATCAAGTCCCTCAAAATCATTTACTGCCGTATGTGTAGGTAACTTTGCCTTTGTGTGTACTCGGCTCGTAATAGCCGCCACAATTACCGTAGGGCTATGCCTGTTTCCTATATCATTAGAAATGACAAGTACGGGTCTTGTGCCGCCCTGCTCCGAGCCGATAACAGGATTTAAGTCTGCGTAGAAAATATCCCCACGCTTGATAGTCCTTTCCATTATGTGTTTAACCTCCTATCTGGATTTAGGCAGGGGCTTCCTGCCTATGTAGCAGCCAGATACAAGGAAGTATTTAAGGTCGGGAGAGCATTAACAAAATCTCTGTTCTTATGACCGCCTTATATCTGGCTTTATGATAGGAGCATTTCTATTTGTCCTCGACATCCCGAAATGCAATGCGTTTTTGACGCAGGGAAGTCGCCAAACGGTCAGCAGCGAACTGACGCCACGGGAGTTCCACCCCAACTGTCGTTCTGACAGAGCCGCCCTCATTGCCTGCGACGGGTTGGATACCGTTCGGGCTGTGACTGGACGGGAGTACCATTGTTCTCTTTGTGGGTCATGGCGAAATCGGGAGCTGCCCGATATTTTGAGTCGGTATTTGACCGCTCACCACCTTTCATCGCTATTCTGCTTATCGGCAGGTCATGGCGTACCGCTGCACACGCTTATGCTCATCACAATCACAAAGAGGAAGTATTTGGCGAATGATTATTCGGTTGTCAAGGAGCTGTCCCCGTTTTCGCCACACAAAGGAAAATGGGGCGAAGGCTTTTTTGCCTTACACCCCATAGTCCTTGGGAAACCTCGATTTTCCCCTCTACTCAAAAAACTTTTTCAATTTTTCTTTAAGCCTGTCCATTCTTCTGTAAACAGCCTTTTCGGTAGTGTTGAGCCGTAATGCAATTTCATGGGTAGAATAACCTTGTATCTTCATCACAACAATTTGCAGGGTAAGCCTGTCCACCATGATAAGGATTTGATAGAGCCGCTGATTTTCAATGCTGTCTAAAAAATCCTCAACAGTTTTCACTTCGGGCTGTGCTGTTTCCTCGGCAAATTCCTCAAGGTATGTACCTGCGTCCTGCAATCTGCGGTAATACCGCCTGTCAGAATTAAAGACTGCCCAATCGTGGGTATGGAGCTTTTCAATGGTATCCTCACTGACACCCAAGCTCCGTAGCTGCTTTTCCTCGGCTTCTTTCCAGAGCCGCCATTTCTTTTCTTCTCTGCCATAGTTGAATGACATTCCTGTTTCCTCCAATCTGAATTTTTTGAAAAATCCAGATTGGCAGGCGGAGAACGGCATCTCACGCCAGAAACAGGCTTGTGCCATATTCCTGCAAAAAACGACAAAAGAAAAACCGCAAAGGCTGTCATACCTTTACGGTTTAGGGAGAGTTTATTTCTATTATGTAGAGATTTGTCTTCTACTTTTGAAGTGCAAAGTCCCCTTGCGGTGGCGAAGATTTTTTTAACAGGTTATCCGCCCATCTTCGATATGGTATATGTAAGTAGAAGCTATTGCTTGCAGGCAATAAAAATCCCTCCAAACTCAAACAGGCTTGGAGGGTAGTGCTATTTTCATTTGGGCGTGAAGATACAACCCACCAAAACGCTGTTTTTTTTATTTGGTGGGCACATTGATTTCAGAAAAAATGAGCCAATCGCTTTTATGGCATTGTAATTACAATGCCTTTATTTTGCTTAGCAAGTCATCCGTTTTGCAGCAAAACAAAGCATCATAACTTCGGGCTATATCAATAAATCGGGTATCATCGTTCCCCGACATAAGCAAAAATGGAAGTGTTATATTCTTGCATCGTATCTCTTTTATCAAATCTAAACCTGTGCCATCCCGCATATAAAAGTCAGAACAGATTGCATTTATCGGGACAGTATCTAATACCTTTAGTGCCTGACTTAGCCCATCTGCTTTATATACTTCAAAATCTTTTTCTAAGGCAATCGATAGAATTTGCAAGAAATCCCTGTTATCATCTACAAGCAATAGCTTCTTCATAAATTCGCCACCTCCTTATTTCAGCTCATTATCTGTCAGCATACTTTTTTCATCTGTCGTCCTAACAGATAATGTGGTCTGTAAATTTTCAAACAAACTGAATTAGAATTGTGAGTATGCCTATGGGTATCAGCAGTATCCATATTAAAACACCGCCAACACCCGCAGTTGCATACACAATAAATTTCCTAATCCTCAGCATCTTCAACTGTTAATTCAAGGCTGCCACTAAAATTTTCTCCTTTCAAGACGATATAATTATCTCCTGGCGAAATAGTGTATTCCTTTGTGTTTTCTGAAGAATCGTTGACAATCGTATATTCGTCGTTGCCTGTAATCCAATTCAGTTCAGCCGTTCCTTCAATTATGCTTAATTTATAGGTTACTTGCAGACAATTTCCATTATCTCGCTCTAAAGACGTTCCGCCAAAAATAAATTCTTTTCCGTTAAATCCATCATAGGTAGCCGTATAAGTACCTGTATAGGTATCTACACCATCTTCCTTTTTACCTTGTAAATCCTTTTCTTTAGTTAATGCGTGTTTACTGTATGATTGCATCCAGCTATCCCACCCATCAATCAAATTATCTTTGAGATTTCCTTTATTATGATTGGAACTGCACCCTGCAACGCAAAATGCCAAACACAATACAAGTACTATAGAGCCAAATATTTTTCTCATATTTAGAATACCTCTCTACTGAATAAAATTAAGGAATACTGCAAGTGCGAGAATACCACATATAAGTAATAGCCATAGGCTACTGATAACCGTCCCAATAATATTTACAGCATTTCTGCTATCGTGATTTTTAACGCAAATAACGGATAGAACAAACCCAATCAATACAGACAATATATTTACACCTGCCCAGACCGAACGCACTCCATCAGATAATGTAATACTCAGAAAGGATGGGATAAAAGTCGCCAACGGCAATACACTAATGAGAACTGCCGCTATACTCAGTTTTTTGAATTTTTTATTTTCCATAATCGTATTACCTCATTTCTTTTTTTCCAAAGCGTGTCACCGCCACTACAAGTACCAAAATAAAAATTAAAATCGCACATGGCAAAAACGGAAATAGCTGAAAAGCTGTACTATCACTTCCTACGCTAAAATCATGTAAAGAACACGAAACTAAATAGCCGCTATAACAATAGGGATAAGCAATCCAAAGTGGTGTGTTTGCTACTAAGACACTGGGAATGACAAGCAACAGGTTCAATCCGACAGAAAGCAGCGGTTTGCTAAACAATACTGTAATTGCCCACATGATTGCTACACTCGGAAGCATGGTAAGAAACAGACCGACGCTCCATTTCAGTAAATACATGATGGGTAATGTTTCCGTAATTCCTGCACTTTTCGTTGCAATCAATCCTGCAATAACAAATACACCAAGAAACACAACCATTTCCATGAACAAATAGAATAGCAACACACAAAATTTTGCAGCGGAAAGTGCATATCGGCTAACAGGTAACGCCAACATTTTTAATATTCCGTTGTTTCCCGTTTCACGTCCTGCAAGCATTACGCAAACAACAATCATACTAAATGGGAGCAAATAATAGGCGTATACTAATGCACTTTGAATAAACATTGCTGCCCAAGCATTGGTGTATTCGGGCGTAAAATAGCTTTGCAGATTTGCAATACCAGAAGCTACTACCAATATCGGGGCAATGAAAATCAAAGGAACAATTTTACCTCTCTTAACTTTCATAAATTCAATTTTGAGTAATTCCAAAAAACTCATATCGGCACCTCCTATTCATAACGCAGATTTTTTGCTGTCCATAATCCTGCAAAAAGCAAGACGGCTGTTTCAATCAATGCAATTATTACAATAGTCATATCTGGCTGTGCGTTCGTCGCAACGGCAGGCTTCAGCATAACTACAAACGGATGGACGCATAACCATTTTATATTTGATGTCGCTAACGCCATTCCACTTAAAAAGCCTGCCACTCCAATGCCAAGAGGTATCCACATATTTTCAAATCGAGAGGATACGAAAAGCATAAAAGCTAATACGGGCATTGATGTAGTAAAAGAATATCCTGCAAAAGACAGCAGCGTTCCAAGTTCAAATGTTCCCTCTGGCAAATCTGTCATTCCAATTTTAGCAAGAGCTAAGTGCTGCAAGCCTATGGCAAGTAAAAGCATGACTGTCAAAATTAAAAACTTACAAAAATACATAGCGGGAACACTCATTGGCAGCATATACATCTTTTTCACGGCACTTCCCTTAAATTCCATGTTATAAATGATACAGGAAGCAACGATAATGCCAAACATATTTAATACCATAATCATGCCATAAACCTGCGTAAGAAGAACATCCATAGGAGCTAACGGCAAATTAAGCAGCGTATCTTTCCGTACAATAAAGTTTACAAGTGCGTATGCCGCACCCAAAACTCCAACCGCAAGCATTAACGGGATAACGCCTGTTCTTTTTTCTTTCCGCAACTCAATAGATAACGCCCTCATAATATCGCCCTCTGCTTCCTGCCTGCATTATCCTTATCAACCATAGTTAGGAACATATCTTCCAGATTATCAGCAGCAAATCCAGACTGTATTGCATTTTGACGCAAGCTATCCAGACTGCCTTCAAAAAGCAAACGCCCATGATTGAGTATTCCTATATCGTCTGCCATCAGCTCAATTTCAGACAGCATATGAGAGGAAATAAGAACGGTACAATCATAGAGATTAGGCAACGATTTAATCAGATTTCGGATTTCATGTATGCCAGACGGGTCAAGTCCATTTGTCGGCTCATCCAAAATCAAAATAGGAGGTCTGCCAAGCAACGCACCTGCCAGTCCTAATCTCTGCTTCATACCCAATGAGTATTTTTTTGCAAGGCGGTTTCCAAACTCTGAAAGACCTACCAATTCTAATGCGTCCTCAACAGCACTTTGGGGCAATCCCAAAATACGCCTTATAATATCCAAGTTTTCTCTGCCTGTTAAGTTTGCGTAAAAGGACGGCGACTCAATGAAAGAACCAACTTCTTTCAAGATAGAAAGACGGTCATTCGGGAACTGTTTACCGTCAATTTCAAAGCTGCCTTTTGTCGGGGCAGTAAGCCCTAAAAGCATTTTCATTGTAGTGGATTTTCCTGCACCGTTCGGACCTAAGAAGCCATAAATACTCCCTTTCCGAATATGCAGCGAAACATCATTGACAGCAACAAAAGATTTGTACTTTTTTGTCAGCTGCTCTGTTTTGATAATATAGTTGTTCATAGCAACATCTCCTTTCTGTCCTTATGGTACAGCACCGACCTTGTGGCAACCTTCTCTCTACCTTACATTTACCTTACTTTTTCTGCTGGGCTAAAAAAGTTCATAGCTTTATGGTATAATGTAAATTGCAAAGGAGGTTGTCTTATGAACAACGATTATTTGTTGAGTAAACGCATACTGCTTGTCGATGATGAACAGGAGCTTTTAGATATGGTTGTATCAATTTTAGGAGAAGCAGGCTTTTGCCAAATAGCAACTGCCAAAACAGTAAAAGAGGCTCTTGATTTGGCAGATAGTTTTCAACCAGAGCTTGCTATTCTTGACGTAATGCTTCCAGACGGCGATGGCTTCTCTTTAATGGAAAAATTAAAAGGTGAATATCCAGTACTATTTTTAACTGCCTGCGGCGAAGATGATGATAAGTTCAAGGGGTTCGGTCTTGGGGCAGACGATTATGTTGTAAAACCATTTTTACCAAAGGAACTGCTATTCCGCATTAGAGCAATTTTAAGAAGAAGTTACAAAGATGAAAATCCGCTTGTTAAACTTCATGGAAGCCAAATTGACTTTTCACGAGCCGAAGTAATAAAAAACGGAGAGCATATTCCATTGACCGCAAAAGAGCATGATTTGTTATCTGCCTTATACCGCAATGCAGGACGAATTGTAACGATTGATACCTTATGCGAAGCTGCATGGGGGGATAATCCATTCGGATATGAAAATTCTTTAATGGCACATATCCGCCGTATCAGAGAGAAAATAGAGTTAAATCCCTCACAACCTGTTTCATTGGTAACAATAAAAGGATTGGGATACAAACTGATTGTGGAGGGCAGATAACATGAACAATTTACCTAAACTCATACGGCGTTTTACGGGTATTCTTTTGTTGAGCTTCGTGCTGTTGGTATTTGCTAATTTTGCTATATTAGCGTTCCTTATGGCTTGGCAATCGCCATCTGTTACTGACTCGCCATATAATGTGGCAATACAGACAGGCAAGGCGTTTCAAATATCCGAAAGCGGATATACATTGCAGGAAGATATTTCCACGCAATTAAAAAAACAAAATATATGGGCATTTGTTGTTGATAACGATACCCTGCAAATCGTGTGGAAAACAGAAAATGTTCCTGATACAATACCTGCCAATTACTCATTGTCTGATATAGCTGATTTATCTGTCGGGTATCTCGATGGGTATCCTACTTACACAGGCGAAACAGAAAATGGCATTGTTGTTCTTGGCTATCCTAAAGACAGCTTTTGGAAACATACAAGGGCGAGTTGGAACTATAACTTTTTTGCCCACTTACCACAAATCGTTTTTATTGTTTTAGCTGTCAATATTGCGGTTATCCTGCTGATTTATGTGATAGCAAATATGAAATTCTTAAAACCTGTAAAACCGATTACAAAAGGCATACAAGATTTATCCATCGGAGAGCCTGTTCATATTCCAGAAAAAGGTCTGCTTTCTGATATTTCTGCCAATATCAATCGGACTTCTAATATATTGCAGGAACAGCGGCAACAGTTAAGGAAAAAGGAAACTGCCAGAGCAAACTGGATTGCAGGAGTTTCGCACGACATTAGAACTCCTCTGTCTATGGTTATGGGCTATGCAGGTCAACTAAAAGATGATACAAATTTGACTGACGAAGAACGCCATAAGGCGGAAGTTATTGTAAAACAAAGTAAGCGTATGCAGAATTTAATCAATGACCTTAATCTCGCTTCTAAGTTAGAGTACAATATGCAGCCGATAAATCCTGCAAAGCAAAATCTGATTGCTATTGTTCGCCAAGTCGTTGTTGATTTTATCAATATGGATATTGAGGATAAATATCCAATTGAATGGCAAACAGATGAAGTCCTAACTGTATGTCCTGTAAACGCTGATAAGGATTTATTAAAACGGGCGGTCAGTAATCTCATTCAAAACAGTATCAATCATAATGAACAAGGCTGCAAAATCTATATTGGCGTTACGGTTGATGATGATTGTTGTACTATAATAGTTTCTGATGATGGTGTTGGAGCAACAGATGAGTTAATAGAAAAGCTCAACAAAACACCTCATTATATGCTTTGCGACGAGAACACAACCGAGCAACGACATGGTTTAGGGTTGCTTATCGTAAAGCAGATTGTATCCGCACATGGTGGAAGAACCGATATTGAACACAGCTCCTATGGTGGCTTCTCAGTGAAACTCACATTACCAATACTGGCATAAAAACAGAGCCGATGTACTTTTGTAGGTGCATCGGCTTTATATATGAATTTTTATCGCTCATAAGCAGATATTAAATCTCCTATATCAAGAGATTTCGCAGCGTTTAATCAGAACCCACATCTCTGTAAAATATAAGAGTAAGATTTTCAGAGAATAGGTGGTGAGCTTATGGACGAAAGGAACAATCATTTTGACTTCGATTTTACGCCAATAGGACAGGCAATTAAGAAAGCGAGAACATCTCAAGGTATGACCAGAGAGCAGCTTGCCCGTATTGTTGACTATGACCCACGACATTTGCAGGCAATCGAAAATGAGGGGCAATATCCAAGTCTGGAGTTATTCATTCAGCTTGTGACAATGTTTGATGTGTCTGTTGACGAGTACATATTCCCAAATAAGGAAGTCGAAAAAAGTTCTGTCCGCAGACGCTTAGACGCACAGCTCAACAGATTGGACGATAAAGAGCTTTCCGTCATAGAAGCAACCGTAAACGGACTATGTAAGGCAAAAGAGCCAGAGGAATAAACCTCTGGTTTTCTTTCGCCCTTTTTCTAATAGCTCGGACAGCCATAGCCGAGGATTTCATAATACCCTATGGGATAACTGTTCTGTCGGCAGGCATCACCAGAGTTGCCCTCCACGGTATAAACAACGCCGTTTTCACATTTCTCCACGATACCCACATGGTCAGCGTCTCCGTCCTGCCCGTCGTTGCTCCAGTCGAAAAAGATAATGTCGCCTGCTTTCGGCTCATAATCCTTTCCCTGCCATTGCCCGTTTCCATTAAACCAATCCACACCGTCCGAACAGAGGGAGAATTTCGGCACAATGCCGCTTTCCAGATAGCCGCACTGGTCGGCACACCACGACACGAAGCAGGCACACCATTCCACACGCCCATCAAAGCCGTACCAACTCCAATAAGGCTGACCGCCCTCATTGCCGAGCTGCATCAAAGCGACTTCTACAATGGCTTGGTTGCCGCCGCTTGTGAACGCCCGTCCATACGGATAATAGCGTAACACATGGGCGGGGTACTGTGTGTCGCCGTACTTTTCCCACCCTAACCGCTGTGCCTGCATGGTGGAAAATTCTACCGCATTGGCGTAGGAATAACCGCCGTAGTTGGTTTTCGCCCATGAGATATACCCGTTGCCGAAGTTATAGCCCTGCAAGGCAAGCTTGATACGCTCCATGTCAATCGGGTTTTCCACCCCGGCAGAGATAAGGGCGGCTTTCAGCTCCTGCACGCCGCATTGGATGGAATACTCTGGGTCTTGTATCCCGTTCGGCTCATGGGGATACCTTGTGTTAAAGCTGCCCTCCGCCGCCTGCATGGGGTCAAGCCCACGCCCGCCGCTTTCCTGCATCATCACCGCCTTGATAAGCTCCACATATTCGGGGATGCCGTACTGCTTCGCATACTTCTGTATCAACGGCGTGTAGGCTTCCACCTCCGCACTGACGGGGGTATAGGAAGTGCTTTCGCTTCCACCCCCAAACAAAGACACGGCACATCCGAGCAGGACAACAATCAAGATAATCACGACGGCAATCCAGCCACCTGCGATTAGGGCGGAAACCAATGCCTTTGTGCCTGCGATAATCGCCTTGACTGCGGCAATGGTAGCCTTGACTGTCGCTTTTGTCGCTTCGACTGTCGCCTTTGCGGTGGCTTTCGCTGCCTGTGCCGCTTTCTGGGCGGCTTTGGCAGACGCTTTCGCCGTTTTCTGTGCCGCCTTGACGGTCTGCTCGGTGGTCTTAATCGCCGTCTTAGAGGTTGCCTGTGCGGTCTTTACGCCTTTTTCCGCTGCCTTGACCGTGCCTTTTGCCGTAGATTTCACGGTCTTTTCCGCATTTTTGGCGGTGGTCTTGATGGTCTTTTTCCCCTGCTGACGGGTCTTTATCAACTGGCTTTTCCCATTTGCGGGAGCATCGGGGGCAGGAGAACGGCTCACAGTTCCGTGGCGGATCTGTGAGCCGTTCCGTTCTGCAGCAGCCTGTGCTTTTTTCTGCTCAGCGGCTTTCACCGCCCGTTTGGTCTTAAACTCGGCAACTTTATCCTTTGCCTTGATGATATTTTCTTTCGTGGTCTGGACGGATTTCTGCCCCTGCTTATTGAATTGGTGGATGCCCTCGTCCTTTACACGGTCTGCGGTATGGGAGATTTTATCTGCCGCATACTCGGTGGCAGAGTTTTCCTCCGCATAATATCCCTGTTCCGCCTTGTCCTTTGTTTTGGCATAAGCGGATTTCATACGCTCACTGGCTATGGCGGCTTTGTCTATGGTCTTTATTGTACCCTTGACCGCATCTCTGGTCTTTATATCAGCCATGCAAAACCTCCTTTCCCAGAGGATTTGCGGTCATTTCAATTTACCTTTTTCGCCACCACGACAAGCCTGCCGTTCTGTGCGGAGTATTCGCAGGTGGAGAGGGTAATGAGCCTGTCGCCGTACTCGGCGGTCACGCCCGTATCATACAATGCAAGTTCCTTACACTTCCCGACATAGGCGTTAAATTCTTCCTCATTCTCCGCATCCACAAAATCATAATAGCGGTAGCCCTCCGCACTATACGCCACGGTCTTAAACACGGCGATGATTTCATATTCCGCCTGCTCCGTGAGAGTGTCAAACTGGATGGTCTTGTGCTTTTCATAAAAGCTCTCGGATTTGTAATCCTCCAACGCCCCAAACATCTTTTGACCTTTGATGTGGTGTCCGTAAATAATCAGATTGTCGCTTGTGGCAAGGTCGCAGTCCTCTTGGATATACGGCACTCCCAAATCGCTGTATTCCTTTTCAAAGTTGTGCTTCAGATAGAAATTCGGGTTGTTCTTCGTCTGCATGACAGGGTAATTGATGGTCGTTCCGTCAATGGAAATCCAACCTGCCATATCCTCATTCTGCAAATACAGTTCCTTATATTTTGCCAGAATGTCCTCGCCCTCGCTGACGGGCGTATCCTCTGGCGTTTCTTCCTCCGCAGGGGCGTTCTCCACGACCTCGGCAATCTCCGCAAAGGCTTCGGTCTGCTCATCCACCTGTGCATAATGGCGGCAGATATGCCAGCCGCAAAAAGCCGCCGCACCTAAAAGGCAGACGGCGGCAACGATGCAGATAACAGACTGATATTTTTTCAGATATTCTTTCATAGGCTTTTCTTTTCCTTTCTTGGTTTACCTTACATTATCGGTGTGCTGCTTGGGTGTGGGTAAATCCCTGCAATATTCGGGATACCTCACCTTGATGCCCTCCATAAAGTAGGGGGCAAATTCGCAGCAGAACAATTCCTCTGGGGTGAAATACCTCTCACGCCCGTCCTCTGCGTAACCGTTCCAGAGGTTAAAAGCAAGGTGGCAGACCTTGACCGTGCCGCTTGTCTGCCATCCGCCGTGCATCCCCTCTGGCTCAATGCAGTCCGTCTTAAAATCAAACATGGCATTGATGTTGTTCCTTGTTTCCTCCGCAATCCCCATCACATAGAAAAACGCCCTGTGGTAGCAGTCGTTTACCCTGCATTTCATCATATTTTCCAGAAAGAAATCACGGTGGGCTTTATTACGAAACCTTATCTCTGACATAAAAATCCCTCCATTCTTAACACTCCCCAAATTTGGTCGTCATCAGCTTGTAAAGCTCCGTATTGCGTGGGAACTTATTAACGAACGGCACGAGGGAGCTGCCCACTTTGAGTAACCCCTGACCTGCACCCACATTGGTGATATAGCTCATCTGCAAGTCGGAGATGTTAAGGAGCTTGGCAAGTTCAATCCTGTCTGTGGACGCTTGGTTTAACATGATGATAAACTCGGAGTTTGCAAGCATTGTCCTTGCCGTATGGCTCTGTAACAGGTCGTCCACATTCTGGGTAATGCCAGTACAGTACGCCCCGTACTTACGCACACGCTTCCAGAGGGTAAAGAGGAAGTTTGCCGAGTATTCATGCTGAAAGAGCAGGTAAATCTCGTCAATGAAAATAAAGGTGTTCCTGCCTTTTGCCCTGTTCTGGGTAATGCGGTTTAGGATGCTGTCAAGCACCACAAGCATACCGATAGGCTGTAACTGCTTGCCCAAATCCAGAATGTCATAGCAGATAAGGCGGCTCTTGGTATCCACATTTGTGTGCTTGGCAAAGGTGTTGAGAGAGCCGTCCGTGAAAAGCTCAATGGCAAGAGCGATTTCCTGTGCTTCTGGCTCATTCTGTTTCAGAAGTTCCTCACGGAAGTCCTGCAAGGTCGGCGGTGTCCCCATATAGTTGCCCTGCTGATAGTAGCGGTACACGCTCGCCGTACAGCGGTCTATGATGGATTTCTGCTTTGCCCCAAGGCTTGCCCCGCCGATGAGCTGCTCGCACAAAGACAAAATGAACTCTGATTTTAAGATGACGGGGTTTGCACCGTCGCCGTAATCAGAGTTCATATCCATAGCGTTGATGTGGTTTTCGCTTGTTGCAGAAATGTGAATGACCTCGCCCTGCATTGCCTTTACCAAAGGCGAATACTCTCGCTCTGGGTCTATAATAATCACATCGGCGTTAGGGTCGGTGAGGACGATGCTCGTCATTTCCTCTTTCGCCGTAAAGGACTTGCCCGCACCAGACACGCCGAGGATAAAGGAATTGCCGTTCAAAAGGTGGCGGCGGTTGGCGACAATCATATTTTTGCTGATAACATTCTGTCCGTAATACACACCGTCCTTATGGTAGATTTCCTGCACACGGAACGGGATAAACACCGCAAGGCTCTCCGTGGTGAGGGTACGCAGGGCATCAATCTTCCTCACGCCGAACGGCAGGGCGGTATTCAGACCGTCCATCTGCTGATATTTCAGCACGGCAAACTGGCAGAGATGCTTTCTTGCTGTTGTGAGCAGGGCTTCCGTGTCGTTGTCGAGCTGCTCTTTGGTATCAGCCGTATGCACCATCGTGAGGATGGCAAACATCATCCTCTGGTCACGGGTCGTCAAATCGTCGAGGAACTCCTTGCTTTCCTTTCGCTGCTGCTCTAAGTCATAAGGGATAACGGCGGAAAAGTTGTTGTTCTGGTTCTGTTTCCTCTGCCAGTTGGTGATATTGGTTTCCACACCCAAAAGACGGTTTTCCACCTCCCGCACGGCTTCGTCCGTGGGAACGGGTACGACATCCACGGAGAGCATCATGTTACGGTTTAATTCGCAAAGCTCCGCCACCATGCTGTCCTTGATATAGGCGGCATATTCACGCAGGAAAATCACACGCCCGTACCGATTGCCCATCTTGAAATAATCTTTTTCAAACTCAAAGGAGTCGGGGCAGATATAGTCCTTGAAGTCGTGACCTTTCCGCATGGTCTGGGAGAGGTCGAAGGAAAACGCCGTTTCCTCGCCTGTGCGGTAGAAGTCATGGAAGATACGCAGCTTGTCATTAGCATCAAGCTCCGTACACTTTGAGCCAAGACGGTTGAAATGCCCGATAAGGTCAGCACCCACACGGGCAAAATAATTCCTCGCTTCCTCGATGTTCTTCTTGCAGACGGAGATTGTCACATACTTATCCTGCACGATGGAGTTAGCCCCCGTCGCCTTATCAAGCAGCATCCTGTTGTATTCCTTGCGGTACTTATCCAGACCGTCCTCAGCCATAGGAATAAGGATGGTCTGCTCAAAATCCGCCTTGTTCAAGCGGCGGTTGTTGATGGTGATTTTCGTGGTCGCCCCGCTGTCGAGGGCATTAAGAAGCTCCGAGTATTCAAGGAACATGGCTTCCTTGTCCTCACGGCTCGCCACGGCATAGTTGATGTCCTCAAACTGAAAGGTCTTTGCATATTTGTTCTTCCCGACAAGAAAAATACCGTCCTCCCACATGGTTTTCAGCGGGATGACCGCCTGCACCGATTTCGGCACGATATATTTTTCCTTGTCCTGCTTGAACAGGTTTCTAAGCGTCTTTATCATGGCTTACCTCCTTACGCTTTTTTGATTTCTTTGCTTTCTTTTTCTCTGGCTTTCCTGCCTGCCGCTTCTGCTTTTTGGTCGGGGCGGGCAAGCCTTTTTCCCTCGCTTCGATGTTGGGTTTCAACGCTTCATAGTAGAGATTGTCTGGGGAAAACAAAATCTTCTTTGGCATTAAGAACTCTGATTTTATCCACGCCCAGACGAACTGCTCCGCCGTCATGCCGTTGTACTTGATAAAGCCCATCATGGCAAAGGGGGAAGCCCCCAGAATACACATCCAGCTTAGGGTTTCCGTGCCGAACTGCGGGCGGAGCAGGAAATACAAGCCCACCGCCACGCCGCAGGCAAGGACAGAAAAAATGAACTGCCGCATTGACAGCCCGAAAAACATACTCTCCGTGTAGTTGCGGATTTCCTTATTTATCTTGACTTCCAATCGTTCTCACCTCCTTACCGTTGCATTTCATTCTTTCTCTTAGGTGCTTTCTTCTGGGACGGGTAGGGGATAAATTCTTCCTCCCCCTTGATAATGCTGAACTCTGCCCGCAGAAACGGGTGCATTTCCTGTTTCTGGTACTGGCGGATAAGGTCAACCGCACTTTCCTTGGTGGCGGTGCTGCCTTGCTGCATCCCGTCCTTGAAAATATAAAACCGTTCCATTGTTCCTCCTTTACAAGCCCATCATTTCTCTGACAACACGGTCTGCCATCTTGACTGCACCGACTAAGACGAGCATATTGAATACAAGCTCCCCGATATAGCTCCATACCATTGTGACCGCCGCCGCATCGGGATTAACGACAGGCGGGGAAGAAGCAAACAGGGAGAAGATAATACAGGCAAGCACGATGACAGCCCCCTCAAGGCATACGGCAGAATAGCTTTTGATAAAGCTCTTGCCGACGCTCTGGCTCGGCTCTCCCGCAAAGGCAGAGAGAGGAACAGGGGCGATTGCGGTATAAAGGTAGAGCTTGAAAAATCTGCCGTACACCGACATAATCATAATGAATGAGAGTACCGTAATGAACAGACCGCCGATGAGCGTGACTGCCCATAGGGGGATACTCTCAAAAAAACCGCAGTCCTCAACCGCCGTGACGATTTCCTGCGGCAGTACCGTCTGCTGTGCCGCACCGAAGCCTGCGGCGTTCATAATCGTGGATATGATACCCTGCACAATCTTAAACAGAGCCATCATCAGCTCCAAGCCATAGGTCACTGCACCTTTGGCAAGGGCAAAGCGGATAAACAGCTTCAACGCCTGCTCTGGACGTTTCACCTCTGCAAAATTGCCGCAGGTACGCATCACGCCTACCACAAAGAACAGGACGAGCAGGGCAAGCCCGATAGCCTGCACCGCACCGTGTATATCCACGATGACATTCCATATCGCCCCGCCCTTGAAATTCTCTGGGGATTGGGTAATGAGCTGCCATATCTCGGCTAACTTCTCATTCCAAGTATTTAGGGCGTTCTCTAAATTCTGTACTACCCAGTTATCAGACATTCGACCACCTCCTTGTTAAAAATCGGCTTATGGGGCAATCCGCAAAGCGGATCTGCCCCGTAAGCCCTGCCTTGTGTCTTTGGGTTATTTTGTCTGCCGCTTCCTAATCAGCCTGTGATAAGCGTCAGAATCTCCTTTGCAAAGGTAATGACAACGCCGCCTGCAAGGGTCAGAAAGCCGTTCGCCCTCTGGGAAGGGTCGTGGGATTTCAGCGACAAGCCAATCTGCACGATGCCGAAGCCGAGCATAATCATGCCGACAGCCCTCACCAGACCGAAAATGAAATCCGACAGGTTGTTTACTACCTGAATGGGGTCATTGGCGGCAAAGGCGGTCATGGAAGTGCCAAGCACCATCGTGAGGGCAAGCACCGCCACGCAGTAGCGGCGGAAGCCCGTTCTGACCTTGCCCGTCATGGGCAGCTTCGTGGTTGCTTTCTTCTGGGTGTCCTTTTTGTTGAAAATTCGCATAGATAAATCCTCCTTATAAATTGAATAGTTCTTCCAAGTCCTCCTCGGACAGAAGCTCATAGGAAGTGCTGACAGCGTTCACGCTCACGGCGTTCTCTGGGATGTCGCTGTCAAACACAAGGGTTGCGACAGCCTGCGTCGGCTCGCCGTGGATATAAGGCGGCTGTCCTCCGTCTGCTGTCAGTTTTACATTGGGGTGCTTCAAGATGTCATACTTAAAGTCCATGACGGGGCGTTCCCCACGCACAAAAAGAAGTGCGTAGCGGTTGTCGAGCATACGCACTTCATCGGGCGTTAAAAGCTCACGCCCCGAAATCTGGTAGTTGGTGGAATAGTTCCCGCTGCGTCCAGAGCTTTTCCCATAGGTGTTCGTGTCAATGGTTTCCTTGCCCAAAAGCTCCGACACATACTTGTGGGTACTCTGCTCGTTGCCGCCCAGATAGAGGAATTCATCGCAGTTGCCGACGATGCTTTCCCATTGCTTTTCAAAGAGGGCTTTGAGCTGTGCCAGATTTTGCAGGATAATCGAAACGGATACACCTCTGGAACGCATGACACTCAAAATCTTGTCAAAGTCATCGGGCAGCGAAACATTCGCAAATTCGTCCATAATGAAATGGCAATGGACGGGCAGGCTCCCGCCGTACTTGTGGTCGGCAAGGTAGAAAAGCTGTTGGAATAGCTGCGTATAAAGGATGCTGACAAGGAAATTAAAGCTCGTGTCGTTGTCTGGTATCAAGGCAAACAGGGCGACTTTCTTTTCCCCCAGAGAGGGTAAATCAAGCTCGTCCGTTGCGGTCAAGGACGCAAGGCTCTCCAGATTGAATTTTTCAAGCCGTGCGGCAAGGGTTATCTGGATGCTCTTTAGGGTCTTGGCAGAGCCAGAGTGGTAATCACGGTAATACTTGAGGGCGATATGCTCTGGGTTTACCATCTCCAGACGGTCAAACAGTTCGTCTAACGGGCTTACATAGCTGTCGTCGTCCTCCCGTACCTCGCCTGCACGGAGCAGCTCCATCACCATCGGGAAATTCTGCTCGTCTGGCGGTGCTTCGTATTTCAGATAGAACACCAAGGACAGGAGCAGCATACTCGCCGCCGTGTCCCAGAACGGGTCTTGGGACTGGCTTCCTTTCGGCGTGGTGGCTTTGAATAGATTGGTTACAAGCCGCTGCACATCATTATCGTTCCGAAGATAGACAAAAGGATTGTAGCAATGGCTCTTGTGCATATTGATAAGGTCAAGCACACGCACTTCATAACCTTTCTTCTCCAAAAGACCGCCCACATCACGGACGATTTCTCCCTTTGGGTCTAAGATTACCATTGAGGTGTTGCACTGCATGGCGTTGGGCTTACAGAAGAAGCGTGTTTTTCCCGCCCCGCTGCCGCCGCATACCAAGATGTTTAGGTTTCGGCGGTGCTTCCTGCCGTCCAGCCCGATACGGACATTCTGGGTCAAGAGCTTATTCTGGGTCGGGTCTTTCTCTCGGTACTTTTTATTGAGCGTATCTGCGTTGCCCCATTTGGCAGAGCCGTGTTCCTCCCGCCTGCGGTAGTTCCTGCGTGTGGAGAGATAAATGCCGATGCCCATAGCGTAGGCAAGCAAAAAAATAAGGACAGTCCTTAAACTGTCCTCACACACCGTTATGGAAAACGGCTGATTGATTGCTGCGGATAGACCGCCGATTATCTCCACGATGCCGCCGCTGACATAAGGTGCTGTCAGCAGGGCAAGCCACACGACAGGCACGATGCCGCATACGGCAAGGATTAGGCTCGTCCTGTTCTCATCGTTCCTCATTGCACCTGCACGGGGCGACTTTTACTTTTCTGGTCGGGGCTTTGGATACTCTGATAATCAACTCGTCAACGGGGTCGGTGGGGCGTTCCTCCCGTACCTGCTCGGTACGCAGCGTGTTCAGTGCGTTGAGCATAATGTTCTTATCATACTTATCCATAGCCAGATGGTAGCGTTCTTCTTTCATGGGCTGCACCTCCTGTTAGCGTTCCTGCTCTTTGGATTTGGGCGGCTTGTTCTTCTCCATGCTCTTATACATATCGCTCTGGATTTCCCCAAGCACATCACGCATCGAGCCAAGCTCGCCCTTAAACGCCTGCGTATCCATCCCCTCATACTCTTTGGGAAGCCTGCCGAAATTAAATCCTCTGGTATCCACGCCGTAACGGGAGCTTACCATATAGGCAACGCAGAAGGATTTGAAATCGGAAGCGTCACGGCTCTCGTTATGCTTGAAGTCAAAGACCGCCGCCGACACTTCCTTTGCCATGCTCACAAAGAGCTGTTCCTCGGAAAGCCCCGTCCTGATAAAAATGGTCTGCTGGGAGCTGTCATAGAACGCAGGCACTTCAAGCTCCTCGACGGGCTGAAAGCCGACAGGGCTTGCGTCAATCATTGCCGATACAAGCTCACGCATGGTCTTGGCTTCCTGCGGCTGCTGCCTGTCTTTCGCAGAGGTTTCAGAAACATCGAAAACCTCCTTGGCGTTATACCCGACAGCCTTTGTGCCGTCCTCACGGGTGTATTCCTTGCCAGGCTCAAGGATAACGACTTTCTGTGCATCCTTGTTCACATAGACACGGCTCTGTTTCCAAGCCGCCCGTTCTTTAAGCTGCGTCGCTTCGGGCATCTGTGCTGATACCAGAATGGCATTGTTGACGGAGTAGCGGTCAAAACGCCCCTGCACATCAAGGTACTGACGGAAGCTGTCACCGCTTTCCATCATCTCGGCACAGGTATTGTCAATCATCTCATAGGCTTCCTGCCGCTGAGCCTGCTTCTGTGCAGCCCATTCCTCTTTGTTAAAGGGGCGGCTGCCGCCGTTAAAAACATCATAGATACTCATTTATCTTGCTCCTTTCGATTTGCTCGGTTTCTTCCGCTTCGGCGGCTGCTTATGCTCCGTCTTTCCTGCGGGCGGTTTCTTCGCCTTGTCGGAAGATTTGTCTTTGCCGACGGCAGGGGCATCGGCTTCCTGCTCCTTTCGGCTCTCCTTGATTTTCCGCAGTTCTTCTCTGACGGACGGTTTCTCCGCCTTAGTCATAGTAGCCCCCTCTGCGGATTTCTTTGGCTGCTCTGAGGTAGGCTCGGACAGAGGGGATTTTTCCGTCTTTGCCACCGAGGGGTTTGAGGCGTTTTCCTCTTTCTGCACGGGCTTACCCATAAGGGCGTCCATGAGCCTGTCTTTCTCCGCCTTTTCGGGCGTTGTGATTTCTGGCTCTGGCTGACCGTCCTTTGCATCCCTGCTTTTTTCCGCCGTGGTAACGATGGATGCGGTATCCACCGAAGCAAGGCTGAAGCGTTCCACGATACGGCTGATTTTCGATGCGTCCTCGGCTCTGGCAATCACATCGACCTCCGCATTTGGGTCTTTGTTCTTGCGGTCTGCAAGGACGCAGTAGAGTACGCCGTATTTCTTTGCTTCCTGCGTGAATTTCTGCAAATCGCCACGCTTGACGGTAAAGACTTTCAGCTCCTTTCCAGAACGCAGCATATTCGTCAGTCTCGCCTTGCCTTTGGTTTTCTTTTCCTCTTTGAGAATGGAATACAAGAGGATGGCGATATTCTTCGCACCTGCCCCTGTGATTTTGGCAGCGACCTCAAATCCCTCCAAGCTCATTCTCACGATTTGCTCCGCCGCTTCGCCGCCTGTGTTCATCCTTCATCAGCTCCTTTCTTTGCTGTTCGTTTTCGTCTGCCCGTATGACCTGTAACTTTTCTCTGAGGGTATCGCTGCGGGCTTCGATGCCCCCGCACAGTCTGACCTCCTTCCGTAAAAATTTCATACGCTCCGTGATTTCCGAAAGCCGAGCCTTGACCGCTTCTTTTTCTTCGCCGCTTACCTTGCGGCTCTGGGAATAAAGCCCCTTACGCTGTTCGGTCAGCTCATGGATTTCGGATTCCAGAGAGCCTTTATATGAACAAAGCTGCTCTGGGGTGTCGATGTGACAACGGCAGAGCAGCCTTGTTTCCTGTGTGATGGCTTCCATCTTCATAAGGTCGTCCTTTAGGAGATAGTGAAGCCGTGCGTAATTCTGTTTTCTGTTCTTCGGCAGGATGCCGAGCTTATAGCAGTAGTGGAGATACAGCCCACGCAAGCCGCCGATTTTCTTGGCATCCTTTAATGAGCCTTTTACCCTTATGACCTTGACGGGCTTTGTCTGCTCGGCAAAACGGGAAAATTTCACCGCATAGGAATTTTCCTTAATGCGTTCCACAATCCTCTCGTTGGTATAGTCCTCCCCGAGCTTATAGAGCCGCTTCGGTCTTTGCCATCCTTTTCCGATAATCGTCCAGTATTTGCGGTTGGGGTCAAAGCTCACTCGGTATCCCATTTCCGACAACTGGCGGTCAAAGTCTTTGAGCGTATAGGATTTGGAGATGGCTTCGTCCACCGCCTGCCGTGCCACAGTATCCCTCGTAGGTCGCCCCTGCTTTTCTGCTTGGTAGAGGGCGTAGGGCTTTTTCTTCCCGCTTGGGTGTTCGATAACCGATAACGCATACTCCCTGCACAGCTCATCAGAACGCTTACGCAATAACCGCAGGTTCTTCTTGTTATCGTGGTAATGCTTGCCGTCCGTAAAGGAAACGGAGTTGACGACAAAGTGGTTGTGCAGGCACTCGGTATTTAAGTGGGTGGCGACAATCACTTGAAACCTGCCGCCCCACATCTTCTCGGCTAACTTCACGCCTACCTCATGGGCAACCTCTGGCGTGACCTCGCCTGCCTTAAAACTCTGGAAACCGTGGTAGCAGACAATCTCGCTCGTGTCGTTCCACTGGTGTTTGGCTATCATCATCTCGTCCCTTGCGGTGGCAGGGTCGCAGTTCACGCCGCTGACAAAAAACCTCTGCTCGGTCTTGTCCTTGTTAGTAGCATATTCCATGACATCCACCATCGCCTGCAAATCGCTTTCGCTGTATTTGGGGTTGGCGGTCTTTTCTGGGTTTTTGGCATAGTCGATGGGGTGGTCGAGCCTGCCTTTCACATCCCATATCTCGCAGACCGCCATCAGCCCGTCTGCTTTCTGGGGAGCAGGTAGCTTTTGCTGACCTCCAGACGGAACTCCCGCCACCGCTTGGCTTCCTCACGGAGCATCGGGGCGTCCACGAAGTCAAGGGCGTTGGCTTTCGCCGCAAGCTGGTTGATGCGGTTGCCGATAGCCGACAGCTCCCGCATGATTTTATAAAACTCTGGGTCTGGCTTCTCGCAGAGGCGGTATCCCATCAGCATGGAACGAAGCAACGCCTCCTTGGAATGCCCCGACCTCTCCACAAGCTCATAAAGGTAGGCGGCTTCCTCGTCATTCAGACGGAAAAGTATCTGCACATTTCTTTTTCGCATCGGCATCCTCCTTCCTTTCGGAGAGCCTGTTAATCTGCATTAGGCACATCAGCACAACGCCGATAATGCTGCCGAGCATCGTGCCGATGACAAAGAATAAAAACTCACTCATTCTTAAAAGCTCCTTTCTTCTGACCGCTTCCTTGGCGGCATCCTTTTTATGGGGTATTAGGGGCATCCCCTAACAAGCGAATTTGGGCGTCCATCGGGAGATGGATAACCAAATTCAGTGCTTGGTAAGACATTGCTTAGTCCTCGTCCTCCAGACGGCATTCTCCGCACATCGGGCAGAAGTACGGACATTCCGAACAATCCTCGTGCTTCAGACATTCGTCCTGCTCATCATCGGGCGTGTCATTTTCCTTTTCTCCGTCCCCGTCTGCTTCCGCAATATCAGCTTCGCCGCAGACAAAATCCTCATCGGAAAAGTCGATAAGGTCGGTGTCAAAGAGGATGATTTTGAGCTTCTCCGCCGCCTGTTCTGGGCTGTCGGCATAGACGGAAACGGTCTTTTCATAGTGTCCTGTGAGCGTTACATCATACTGTTTCAATAGTTAAAATCCTCGCTTTCATTCTTAAATTTGGTGTGGTCTGGCGGTCTTTCCTGCTAAAAATCTACTGCACAATCAACGGGCATCCCTCCTTTCACGGCTCGGCTTCTGCCTTGCAAGCCCCAGATAGGACATTAAAAAATCGTTGACATCCTTGCCGACTGGCGGCGGGGCGTCAACGATTTTGTAGTCTTTCTGCAATAATTCTTTTAGGGCGGCGGTACATAACCTGCCTGTCCTGTCGTTATCCAAGTGCAGGATAACGGTCTTGATTTGCGGATTTTTTTGCAGGTAAGTGGACAGGGCAATGGGGATTTTGCTCTCAGAGAGTTCCTTTTTGGGCTGATACACGCCCGATAAAGAGAGCAGGTTTGCCGCCTTATAGTCCTTTCCCTCGCATTTGAGGTAGGTGGCATAGGACAGTAAATCAATGGCGGCTTCAAATAAATGCACCTTGTCTGTCGGCTCTCTTGCCAGAAGTCGGAAGGAATACCGCTTGTCGCTGCCCGATGCGTCCTGTCTGAAAGAGCTGCCAAGCGTACTCCTGAGAGCCGCATATTTTGGCTTTCCGCTTTCGTCCTTACCCACAAAGACGGCGTTATGGTACGGTTTGCTCTCAAAGATAATGCCCTCTGCGATGCAGTCCTGTATGAGCTGATAATCAATGCCACGCCCGAAAAGATACTCTGTCACCTTATCGCAGTCCGCATTTTTCTCTGGCAGGAGCAGCTCTTTCGGCTCGTCCTTTTTCACGGCAGGGGGGCGGCGGCTTCCAGTCGCCCATGTCCCCCGTGAGAGTCTGCACGGCTTCCACAAAGCCAAGCTCCCGCACTTTCATCAGATAATCAAGGGCGGAATAGCCGCCGATGCCCCTTGACCACCAGTACCATTTGCCGTTGGAAATCTTCAAGCTGTCGTGTTCCCTTGTGCAGTAGACATTGCCTGCCACACGCTTTAGGTTGCTCGGCTCGTACCGTTGCAGGTAGGAGAGCAGGTCGATTTGCCGTGCCTGTTCAATCACGGCGGGGTCGAACTGAACATAGCCGTTACTTCCCATTCAAATAAAATCACCTCCAGAAATGAATTTAGCCGAGGGGCTTTCGGTAAAGAAAACCTCTCGGCTATGTAATGGTATATATTTTAATGTAGAAGTACGGCTTATAAGCATCCGCCTAATGTAACGATTATTTGAGTATATTTGAATCCCTCATTTAATCTGCTACATTCCATAACAATGAAATAATCATCTTCGTTTTCTGCTTTTACCACAATTCCTTGTGATAATTCAGTCGTCCATAAAGGCTTTACTCCATAAAACTTAGATACAAAATCATTTGTTGGGTTAGGCATATTGACATCAAAGTTGTTATCAGCAAGCCATTTATGGTAATCCTTTAATGCAGGTAATCCCATTGTTTGTACCGCAGCCATGATTCCAGATTGTTCTTGCAGTTCATCTTCAATGTTGATGATATATTCCTTGGTAGGGTCAAGTTCATAGCCATGAGCCTTTACAAGCTGACCAAAATCCTTATTTAGTTTTAGCTTTTGCATAATCTTACCTCCAAACACTTATTATTTCTACTTGGAATTGTATCACATATCCATGAATTTTTCTACCACTCAGCTATGTAGATTGCAATCTCCGCTTATGTTTCATGTATTCCCTCAAGAGAATAGTATGGTGTACCATCAAAATTCTTTAATTCAAAAGTCTGGAACATAGCTTGTCCGTCTATATCCTCATAGCAGATATTAAACCACTTCGGTATCCCTTGTTCATTCCTTTCAAAATCATCTGTCAGAACTATAAGCTTTTTTGCCCATTTTTTTGCATCGTCCGTATCATAATAGGCACATACAATGCTTTTAGATTCATTGCATTTTAGCAAAGGACAAATATACCTATCAAAGACAATTACATGAGTTATTGGGTAGCTATTCACGTTTTCAATAGATATTTTGATATTATTATGCTTTGGGTATGTTGATGGGTCTGAGGGATTGAAGAATTCTCCTGTTCCCTCAATCTGCTTATTCATTGATGCAATATTTACGAAGAAAATAGGTTGAATTTTCTTTCTGTGTTCTTGCAATCTTCTCTCATTTTCCACTTTTGTATAATAGCTACTCTGGAAAAGTGCAATTAAACTGACTGCAACTGTGCCGACAAAAGAAAGATATGCCCCCAAAAAAGAAAGCCAGTCACTTTTTGTTAAATCCTTTCCTGCTGAAAGAAAGCCGTCACCTCTGAACGCCAAATAGATACCAACATACCCACCAACTACTGCGATAGTAAAAATAATAAGCGGAATTTTATTTTGCCTTATAAAATTGTTTTTCTTCTTTGATGCCATTCTAAACCACCTCCCTTACTGTTCTCTTAATCTTACAGTTACACCAGAGTAATGCTTTAATACTTTTCTTCCATTTATCTCTGTGTATGTAATATTTTCGCAGGGACACCATCCTACCATCGTTGGTATATCAAACACATCAATCTTAAAATTCCTGCCCTCCATTGTTTTTAAGATGCCCTTTTCAAAGTTAATTTCCAGAATTGAATACTCTTGCATAAGATTTCCTCCTCTAAAACAATCAATAAAAAAACACATTCTAACACCTATCAATAAATAAATGCACATATTTTTTGTGCTTTATCTTTAGTGTTTTTAGAATGTGTGTTCTCTGGTATTTTTATCCAGACTAAACCTTTTGCAGAGGCTTGTCAATACTTTTTTACGATTATCAATGAAAAAAATCGGGTTATGGGGGTTCTTGTCTGTCTCAGCTATGTAAAAACGGCATCAGCTTCACGCCAACGCCGTCCTTTTTCTCGGTCAGTCCGTCATAAAATCCCTGCTTTTTTCAGATAGCCTACGCTGTCATAGCAGCCACGGAAGTACACCGCCTGCATCTCCATGTCCGTGAGCTTATTCTTCAGCTCCATTACCTCAATGAGAGCCGCACATTCTTTCTCGGTCAGCTCGCTTTCCGTTTCGCTGTCAAACACAGCTAAAACCTTGGGATATTCCTCATAAATGGCTTCAATCTTTTCTTGCAGGGCTTTGTATTCCTCGTCCTCTTTCGACAGTCTGGCAACGACAGAGCTTAGATATTCGTTGAAGATATTGCCGTGAACATCTACAAAAGTTTCAAATCTGAACGCATCAGACATTTTCCTCACCTCCGTTTTTCTTATCGTCACCTATTATACTGCCCAGATTTCAGCAATACAAATGTGCAAATGGGATTTAACGCTCCCTGTCCTGTGTTCTCTTTTCGGGCTGTTCGTTTTCCTGCTCTGGCTCGGTATCCATAACAGGAGCGTCTTTCTCGTCCAGATTCAGCTCAATATTGAGGGCGTTCAGCCTGTCGTTCTTTTCTTTCAGCTCATCTTCAAAGGCAAAGGGCTTTAACACCTCGGTCTTTGCATTGGCAAGCTGCTCCATAGTTTCCGCCTTTCGGGTCTTTGCGGCTTCCAGTCTGGCAGGGATTTTCCCAATCTCGTTTTCAATACGGGTCATATTTCCCAGAGCATCAGAGCCTAAATCAACCTTGTGCTTTGCCTTTCCGCAGAGGTTAAGGCAGTAATGGGTGTTGAAGCTGTCGTAATAAACCTCCATCTTGAAACCTCGGTAGCTGCCGATTTCCACGGGATTTGACAGCGGATTTTCCTTGCAGACAGCAAGGAGCATTTCGCCTGCGTCCGCTTTCTCGGTATAGGTCACGCCCTTTAAGGTCATGGGGCAGAACTTATCCTCGCCCTGCGGCTTGTGCTGTTCGGCAAGGGCGGTATCGCTTTCATAGCTGACAATGCGTTCCTCAAGCTCCTTTATCTCCCTCGGAAAGTGTTTCAGTATCCTGTCCTCAAGGTCGTAATGCTCGGAAAGGTAGCTCTGCTTCAATACTTTCAGCTTCGCCACCTGCATATCCAAGTCCATCTTTTCCTTGAAACGCTCATCGCCCGTGGCAAGCATTTTCACCTCTGCAAAGGAAAGAGCCACCTCGTCCACATCCTCGGCGGAACGCACGGGGCTTTTGCTCGTCATTATCTGGGAGATAAATTTCTGTTTCGATTCCACAAGCTGATAGAGGTAGGCGTCAAAGGTCTGCTCGGTCACATAGCGGTAAACCTCCACTTCTGGGAACATATTACCCTGTCTTTCAATCCTGCCTTGCCGCTGTTCCAAATCTGACGGTCGCCACGGGCAATCTAAATTATGAATCGCCACAAGCCTGTCCTGCACATTTGTACCTGCCCCCATCTTCTGGGTAGAGCCTAAGAGGACACGCACCTCGCCGCTTCTGACCTTGCCGAAAAGCTCCTTTTTCTGTGCATCGGTAGCTGCTTCATGGATAAAACGCACCTGCTCGGCAGGGATGCCACGGGCGATTAGTTTTTCTCGGATGTCATCGTACACATTGAAAGTGCCGTCATTCTTCGGTGTGCTAAGGTCGCAGAACAAGAGTTGTGCCGCTTTTGTGTCGGCGTGTTCCTCCCAGATACGGTACACATTATCCACGCAGGCATTGACCTTACTGGTGGGGTCGTCTGGCAGCATGGGGTCAATCAACCTCTGGTCGAGGGCAAGTTTCCGCCCGTCATTGGTTATCTTGAGCATATTGTCGATGTTCGGCTCGACAAGCCTTGCCCGTACTTTCTCAGCTCGTTTGGCAAGCCCCGCCACCATATCGGTCTGGATTTCGCTCGGTTTGGTCTTGATATTATGGTAGTTGACCTTGGGGACGGGGAGCTTTAACATATCGGCGGTCTGAATATCCGCCACCTCCCGAAACATCTGCATCAGCTCTGGCAGGTTGTGGAACTTGGCAAACCTCGTCTTTGCTCGATAGCTTGAGCCTTCGGGTGCAAGCTCCAGAGCCGTGACCGTTTCGCCAAAGGTGGAAGCCCATGCGTCAAAATGCTGCAAGCCGTTCCTTGCAAGGGTGTCATACTGCAAATACCTCTGGACGGAGTACAGTTCTACCATTGAGTTGCTCACGGGCGTTCCCGTGGCGAAAACCGTGCCACGGTTGCCCGTTATCTCGTCCAGATAGCGGCACTTCATAAACAGGTCGGAGCTTTTCTGGGCTTCGGTCTGGGCGATGCCGCCCACATTCCGCATCTTGGTGTAGAGGTACAGATTTTTATAAAAATGGCTTTCATCTATAAAGAGCCTGTCTACGCCTAACTGCTCAAAATTTATCACCGTATCCTTTCTTTTCGTGTCGTTGAGCTTCTTTAACTTGGCTTCAATGCCTTTCCTCGTTTTCATAAGCTGCTTGACCGTGAACTGCTCGCCGTTGGATTTCTTTATCTCGTCAATGCCCATCTCTATATCATTGAGCTGCCGTTCTAACTGTTCCCTCTGGCGTTCCTCGCTCATCTGGATTTTCTCAAACTGCGAATGCCCGATAATGACCGCATCATAATCGCCCGTGGCAATCCTGCCGCAGAACTTCTTACGGTTGGCGGTTTCAAAATCCTGCTTTGTGGTGACAAGGATATTGGCACTCGGATAGAGCCGTAAATACTCGGAAGCCCATTGCCCTACAAGGTGGTTGGGTACGACAAACATGGATTTCTGGCAAAGCCCTAACCGCTTGCTTTCCTGTGCGGCGGCTACCATTTCAAAGGTTTTTCCCGCACCTACCTTGTGGGCAAGGAGCGTGTTGCCGCCGTAAAGGATATGGGCGATGGCGTTGACTTGGTGGGGTCTTAGGGTAATCTCTGGGCTGATGCCGCCAAAGGTGATATGCCGCCCGTCATACTCACGAGGGCGTTTGCTGTTAAAGGTGTCGTTATAATAGCGGACAAGACGGTTTCGCCGTTCTGGGTCTTTCCAAATCCAGTCTTGGAACGCCTGCTTGATAACTTCCTGCTTTGCCTGTGCCGCCGTTGTTTCTTTATGGTTGAATACCGCTTTTTTGTTGCCGTGTTCGTCATAAACATAGTCGAAAATGCGGGTGTCCTTTAGGTTTAGGGTGTCCTCGATAATGCGGTAGGCACTCGCCCTTTTCGTTCCGTAGGTGCTGTCTGCCTTGACATTCCCGAAATCGGAAGTCTTATTCTCAATAAACCAGTCGCCGTTGTACGGGGTGTAGCGTACCCGTATCCTGTTAGCGGCGTGGCTGGACGGCGTTAAAAGCTCCATGACAAACTGCTGAATATCGGACTCTGGTATCCAAGTCGTACCCAGACGGACGGCGATTTCCGCTGCGGAGAGGTCTTTCGGTATGACCTGCTTCAAGGCTTCCACATTGATGGAAAGTGCCGCATCCTGCTTTGCCGCTATCTCCGCAACTTTCAGTTTCTCCCGCACATCGCCCGACAGGTATTCGTCTGCGGCGACATACCGTGCAGGCTCCGTATTCGGCACACGGAAGATAACGCCCTGCAATTCCGTGACGATTTCCTCCTGCGTTTTGCCCGTGAGCTTCGCCATATAGGAGAGGTCAACACGGGCTTTCTCCCCGATGGAGAGTGCAAGGGCTTCGCTTGCCGTTTCCACGGAAGTGATTTCACGGTGGGGCTTTATCGTCCGCTTGGTGAACATATCCGCCTTGCGTTTGAAATTGCCCTCATCATCAAGCACCTCAAGGGAACACAAAAGGAAGTAGCTCTCATCGGCGGCAAAGGCAAGATAATTTCCTCGGTTGTTGATTAGCCCGTATTTCTGGGTGAACGCATCGTAGAGCCGATTAAGGTTTTCCTGCTCGGTGCTTATCACTTCATCGGGGTAGTCGTTGGTCTGGTACTCGATAAGGCTGCGTACACTATCCCGTATTTCAAGCAGCCCTTTGACACGGTTTGCCGCCGTCATGGACAGCGTGGCAGGGGTCATGCGGTCATTCTCTCGGAAGTAAATTTGACCGTTTACCAGAGTATAGGAGAAGTTCCGCACATTCGGGTCGGCGGGGATGGAGTTGTCCTGCTCATCGGAAATCTGGTCGATTTCGCTTTCGTACTCTGGTATCTCGCCGTTTATCCGCTGCATGGCTCGGTGCAGAAGCTCGGAAAGAGGTCTGTCCTTGTCTGCTTTGCAGGCAGGCTCTAACTTCCCGAAGCGTGTGCTTTCCATCCGCATCGTGCCAAGCACCATTTCTGGATGCTGCACAAAATAGCTGTTCATGGTGATGCCGTTCTCGTCCGTGTCAAGGTATATCCAGTCTGGCTCGGTTTCAATCACTCGTTCACGCTTCTGCAAAATGAGGATGTCGCTTGTGACCTCCGTGCCGGCATTGGCACGGAACGTGTTGTCGGGAAGCCTTACCGCACCCAACAGCTCGGCTCTCTGGGCGATATACCGCCGTACCTCTGGGCTTGCCTTATCCATCGTACCCTTGGAAGTGACGAACATCACCACGCCGCCTGTGCGTACCTTATCCAACGCCTTTGCGAAAAAGTAGTCATGGATAAGGAATTTCTGGGCGTTGTAGCGGCTGTCATCTACCTTAAATTCCCCAAACGGCACATTGCCAAGCACCACATCAAAGTGGTTGTCTGGGAGTTTGGTATCCTCAAAGCCATCCACGGCAATTTTGGCTTTCTGGTAGAGCTGCTTTGCGATTTCGCCTGTCAGCGGGTCGATTTCCACGCCGTGGAGCTTAGAGCCTGCCATATTTTCGGGCAGAAGCCCGAAGAAATTGCCCGTGCCGCAGGACGGCTCTAAAATATTGCCCTGCGAAAAGCCCAGACGGTCAAGGGCTTCATACATTGCCTTGATGACAACGGGCGGTGTATAGAACGCCGTCAAGGTTGATTCCTTTGCCGCACGGTATTCCTCTGGGGACAGGCTCGCATACAGCTCCTTAAATTCCTCCGCCCATGCAGCATTGTTCTCGTCAAACGCCATAGACAGACCGCCCCAACCAACATACTTCGCAAGGGTTTCCTGTTCTTCGGGAGTGGCAAGGCGGTTTTCAAGCTGAAGTTCGTGCAGGAGATTGACCGCCGCCATGTTGTTTCTGAATTTCTCTTTTGCACCGCCAACGCCAAGGGCATCATCGGTAATATGATAATTGTGGCGGTCAGCAGAAATAGCAGGGGCAGAGGGACTTGCGGGAGCTTCTGCTTTTTCTTCGGGTGGTAATTCCTTTTCAGCCTGCTCCAAGAGCCTGCGGATATAGCCGATTTTCTCCACTCGGTTTATCGGGAAGCCCACATTATTCTGGAAAGTGATGTCACGCATAGAAACATCGCCGTTGATTTCACCGATGCTCTCAATGAGATAGCGGCGGTTGTCTATGGTGATTTCCTTGCCGATAAAGTCAGAATTGTCCTGCTTCTGCTTGGTTTCACGCTCGGCGTCCTTTGCCGCAAACAGCTTCACGATATGCTCGGCACTATTCAAGGTGTCGGCGTATTCCTGTGCTTCTTCCTCGGTTTCAAAGGTCTGGTAGATGCCGTCCACATCGTAATACTGACCGTCCCGCCCCTCTGGAACGGTGTTGTCCCTTATGATGAACGGGTCGGCAAACGCATCGGAAGTCTGCTCTACGGTATATCGTGGTGTTGTCTGAATGGGTACAACAGGCACTCCTTTCTGCTCGGCAAGCTCCTTAAAGTCTGCCAAAACCTCCGCATCCATGACCATTCCAACCAGTTCGCCGTTTCCGTCAAAATTCATGGCTTCGTCAATCAGAAAATGATAAAATGCTGTGCCACGCCATTCGTTGCCGCCGTCCCTTGCCACAAGTTCATCGCCTACATAGGAAAGCCCTATATCGTCCATCTTCATTTGCGAAAGGACATCACGCAGAATATCTATCTCCCTGTCGGCAACAGACATTTTTGCTTCTTCGGCAGGCACAAACCATTCTTTTTCAAAAGACATAATCTCCGTAAGGAGCTTTTCATCTTCTGGGGTCAGCTCGGTGTGCTGCTCCAGAAAAGGAATAAACACATCACGCCCGAAACGCAAAGTTTCCATCTGCTCTCGGTAGTAATCCTCGCCCTGCCGTTTCCACTCTGGGATAAACGGGCAATTCGGTGAAAGGCAGTAATCATAAAAGTTCTTGATATGGGCAATCAAGTCGCCCTCGCCGTCCCCGATGTCAAACCGTCCCTCGTAGTGGAAGTCCTCGCCGCCCACAACGGCAGAGATTTCAAAATCGGTCTTATGATACCAACCGACCTGCCTGCTTTCGTCCTCCCGTTCCCGATGCTGCTTTTCGTCCAGAACGCCAAGCAGCTTATTTCCAAGGGCAAAGCTCAAATCGGTAAAGCGGTCATTGAGCTGTCTGTCATAAAAGGCGGGATGCTCGGAGAAGCCGATGGAAAAAGTGATGCTGTCTGGCTTTTCCTCGGTGAGTGTTTCTGTTTCCTGCTTCTCGGTGATGACTGTTTTCAGATGGTCGTTAGCAGGATTTTCACGGAGCTTTTCTTCAAAGTCGTCACGGCTCAGTTCCTTGCCGAACAGGGGAATTTCCACATTCCGCAGGGATACGGCGTTCTCGTTGAAGTCGGAAATCTCGTATTTGTCCGCACCGATATACACCACATCGCCCTCATGGTAGAGGTAGCGGAGAGGATACAGCTCCGTAAGCTCCTGCGAAAAACGCCACGCATTGCTGCGGCTGTAAACGCTTGTAGTCTGTCCCTGCACCAGAGCAAGGAAGTCTATGAGCTGCTGCACGGTGGCAGGCTCGGAGAAAACCTGCTCCATCTGTTCTACGGTCATATCGGCAAAGTCGGTACGCCCCACCTTTTCAAGCAGGGCTTTTTCGTAGCCGTCCAAGTCACGGATAAAATCGGAGAGCCGCAGGGAGAGTGTATCTCGCTTGTCGGCAGGCTGCATCTCCCTGTGGGCTTCGATAAACCTCTGGCGTGACAGCTTCCTCTGGGTGTCGATTTCATACTGCGGGGCAGAGATGCCCTCCAGAAAATCGGCATAGTGGTCTTTCTCTTTCGGGTTAAGATAACGGTTATCCTTGATAAGCTCCCGCAGGCGTTTTTCCACCTTTGCCCAACTAAGACGCAAGTCGGCATTGGTATATGAGCCATGCTTTTCAATACCGATGCCTCTACTGTCGTGCCATTCGCCGCCCCTTATACCGTCTGGATAATCATGCGTACCGCCGCCCGTGCCATACTCGTTTTTAAGAAAGGCGATGTTGCTTTTACTGCCCTCATTCTTTTGAAATTGGCGGTAAATGCGGTATTTGCCGTTCTGAAAACCGCTTCCCCTTACCAGAACAGAATCTATATCCTCCTGTGAAACGGAAAAAGCAGAGGATTTTTCGTCCTCTGCTTCAACCATCATTTCAATCTGTTCATCTACGGTGGGGAGATTCGCCTTTACTTCTTCCTCGGTGGCAATACTGAGCTGTTCGCCGCCCTCGGTTAGCTGTAAATCAGCTCGGTCAGTATCACTTCCTCCGCTTGGCTGCGGATGTTGTTCATCAGTCCGAGCCATTGCATCGGTGCTTTCTCTTTCAGTTCCTCCGTCACGCCCTGCTCGGATGCGAGCTGCTTCGTCAGAAGTTCTAACCTCTGTAACGCCGCCTGCTCCGTCTGGTACAGGTGAGTGTTCAGCTCGCCCGATGTCAGCAGGTTGAGGTAAGTCACCCTCTTGTGCTTCTCCAGATAATCCCTGTGCATCAAAGCGTACCTGCCAAGCTGAATTTCTGGCTCTGTCGGTAATGTTAGGTCGGGTATAAGATAATCGCCCTGTTTGGTGTAAGTGATTTCGCTCATTATTTTCGCTCCTTTCGGGTTGTGGCTTGCCTACATCATAATGGTTTTGGTCTTGCTGTGCAAAGGTACGGTTTTGACCTTTCTCCGCCATTTGCACATTTCGGATAGAAAGGGAGATTTCCCTTAGTGCCATCTCCGCAATGTCGCTCGTGGCGATGCCGATGGCGTTTAGGGTCTGGGGCGTATTGAAATTGACAACAGCACCAAAATCCTCTCGGTCAAAATATTCCGCCGTATCTATGCCGCACCGTGCCATCAGCATATATGCCACGCTGTTTGTGGCAAGCTCACGGTACATAACTTCTATATTATAGTCGTCCAGTTCCTCTAAAAAGCTGTCTTTCACGCAGCCTTTTAGCTGTGCGGTATAGTCCTGCAAATTGTCCTCGACGGCGTTCTTTGCCGTTTCCATCAGCACCTCGGCAAGCCCGCCATTTTCCGCCCCGCCAAACCTGTCGGAGAGCCGTTCAATGACTGCCTGCTCGTACCGCCCATTCATCTGCCATATCGGGACGGGGCGGCTGCCATAATAGCCCTCATGGGTATCCGACACATCAAAAAAGTATTTGAGGGTGTTCCTGCGTCCTTTTGTGTCAAACACGGCGATGCCCTTGCTGTCCTTGTTTACCCAACGCTTAAACAGCTTGTTCCACACCTCTATGGTGGTGACGGCAACCGCATCGGGGCGTTGGGCGTAAATCAAGAGCTGTTCGTCAAAGCGGCATTTATAATTACGGCAGGCAGAGGACAGAAAGTTCTGCCATGCCTGCGGGTTTCTCGTAACCGTTTTGCCTGTACGCTGATACAGCTCGGTAATTAGCTGGTATTTCGCAGCCATGTGTGATGCACCTCCTTATTCTCTTTGTCCTATGCCTGCCCCGCCGTTATGCAGGGGCGTAGCTGATTTGGTTTCGTTCCATGCGTCCTGCAAAGTCGCTGAGGGCGTAGGGAACGCCGTCAATCTCCGCATGGGTTTCGTCCAGATAACGGCAGATAGCAAAGGCTTCATCGCCGTTGCCATAGCCAAGCCTTACCATTCCGCCGTCAGAAACGGCAAACAGGGCGTTGCCTTGGCTGTCCGTAAAACAGATTTTATTCTCCCTGCCCACGCTGCACCTCCGCCAGAAAAGAAATGACCTTATTTGCCTTGATGCTCTTTTGCAGGTCGTTGATGAGTGAAATATCCGCCACCGTGATGCCCTGCATAGAGAGAATATCGTCCATCGTCATGGCGGCGATGGCTTTTTCCTCGGTAAAGCCTGCGTCTAAAATCTTGTTCAAGACCTTGACGGCTTTCTGGTTTACTGCCATATTGAAAATCCTCCTTATCGTTCATGGTCTTTGTGCTTCGCCGCTTTCTGGACGGACGGCGGCTCTTGCGGCTTCGGCTCATAGCTGTGTCCGTTCTGCTCCATACGCTCAGCAAATTCGCAGATGTGGTAGAGATTGCTGCCAACCTCGGTATGGTACTCGTCAATGAAACGGCAGGTCTTTTCCGCTTTTTCTCCCCACGCATAATGGATAATGATTTTGCCGCCGTCTGGGATGCGGAACTTCTCATTATAATGCGGGTCAATGAAACGGATGCCCTGCTCGGCTTTCTGGATATGCCCGTCAAGCCACTCTTTCACATAGCAGTAGCAGTAAAAGTTATAGTCGCCCTTTGTCGGGTTGCAGCGGAGCAGGAAAGCGTGTTTGTCGGTATCCACACGGAAGCCGTACTCGGTGCAGTAATTCCCTTTCACCGCACTTTCGGGGAAACTTCTTGCAAACGCACTCATATCATAACGGTTATGCAGAAGCCCCTTATCTTCACGGAGCGTGTTGATAACCTCGTCAAGCTCCGCCTTGAACTCGTCCGATTTCCATTGCTCTCTGGTGTCAAACCAAGTAGTATAAAAGCCATAGCCAGAGGGGGCAAAATCGCCACGCAGATGCCCGATGCAGCCTGTCTGCCCTGCAATCTGCGTACTCTGGGAATAGGTGTATTTCTGTTCGGGCTGTGTTAAAGGTCGTACCTCCATCAGCGTTCCTCCTTGCTCTTAGCCTTTTTCTCTTTCTCCTGTGCCTTGATTTTAGCAAGGGCTTCCTTTGCCCATTCGGGCGTACATTCGGGCTTGATTTCCCCAAGGACATCGTACCTTTCCCACCTGCGATGCTCGCCTGTGGCAAGGCAGGTTCCAAACACCGCCTGACCTCTGCCGCCAGCCGCACCGTTGCCGCCGTCCGCCAGTACAAGCTGATAGGCGGGATGCTGATATTCGTACCGCTTCGGCTCGGCGTTGATGACCACAACCTTGCCGACAATGCTTTTTCCCTTATCATCGGGGATACAGTCTTTCACGGTGAAAACGGTCTTGTCAAAGGGATATTTTGCAAGCTCGGCTCTGGAAAGCTCCACCTGTGCCTGCACTCGGTCAAGGAATATCTGCATGGCTTCCAGATAATCGTCCGAGCCGACGGCTTCCGTTGCCCACGGAACGCCAAGGGGGTTGTTATAGGTGCAGTAGCATACCATAAAGGGGTACTGTTCCTTTTTATCCACGCCCAAGACGACCTCTTTATCCCCAAGGTGGATGCTGTGTTCCACCTCATAAGAGCCAATCATTCTTTTTTCCTCACTCATTCGGCTGCTCCTTTCTCTGCTTTTTTTCTCTCTGCTCGTCTAAAATCTTACGGATACAGACATCGCAGAAAATAATGTGACCGTCCTTATATCGGGGATAAGGGCAGGTCGTACAGTCATACTTCTTATCGCTCACGGTCATCGCCGTTTCTCTGCTTCGGGGCAGGGGGATTGTTGTAGGGCATACGGCTCTCGGTCTGGTAGCGTTCATTCAGCTTCTCCCGTGCCGCCGACAGCTCGTTGCAGTAATGCCCCCAGAAATAATTGTCGCCGCCCTTGCAGTACCAACACACATAGGGGTTGGGGGCTTTGGGGTTATGCCCGATGACAAGCTCCGTACTCCCGATAGTACAGCTCTCTATGATTTCATAGCCGCCATTGGAGCGTTTTTCTTCTTCCATAATCTGACCTCCGTTCAATCGCTTTTTGCATACTTACGGTATGCCTTTTCGCCTGTCGCCCGTAGCTTCTGCACGGGGCGGCTTCCCGCCAGTTCTGGATATTTCGCCTGCAACTTGCGGCGTGTCCTGCTGACGCTCTCAAAGCTCGGCAAACCAAGGTATTTATGCTGCGTCATTATCTCCGCAAGGGGCATCGCCCCCGCATCCTTCAGACAGACATTGCAGAGGGCAAGGTACAGCACCATATCGTCATTTCGGGCGTCCTCGTTCTTTTCCAGAATGGCTCGGACTTTCTTTTCAATGGTTTTCAGATTCCTCATTGCTTCCTCCATAAATGGAAAAGGGGCGGCACATCCGCCGCCCCCATTCCTAAAGTTTCATGGGTTACTTATTCTTTCTGTTCCTGACATTGAGCCAGATTGCCGCACCTGCGATAAACACCACAAGCACAATGGCGATGATAGTCTTAGCATCCATCTCTTAGTCCTCCTTTTTCTTTCTGCCCTTAAAGGCGATTACGCCGAGAACGCCCGCACCGAGGACACAAGCCGCCGCAAGCCCTCCCCAGAGGGCAGGGTTGAAGTCATCGCCTGTTTTCGGGGTGTCCCTCAGCTCGTTGTGCATGGTTACGGTCACGGTTTCGCCCGTCTTGACGGTCACTTTCTGGTCGGCAGGCAGGATATAGCCAGAGGATGCCTTGTCGTTCACCTCGGAAACGGTGTACTCGCCAATACGCAAGCCCTCAACCATGATTTCGCCGTTCTTATCGGTGGTAAAAGTCTGGTCGTACCCGTTATTCCCGATAACACGGAAAGAGAAGCCCTCCACCTTGCCGTCAGAGGAAGTCTTGACGATTTTAAGAGAGCCTTTCTGTGCTTCATTTAAGAAGCCTTTGCCTGCTTCATTTTCCACTACATAGGTCTTGCCGTTTTCCTCGATGGATACGGGATAGACATTTTCATCAAGGACGTATCCCTCTGGGGCTTTCGTTTCCTTTACGAAATATTTTCCGTAAAGCAGCTCCTTCATCTGGTAAACGCCGACTTCAATCTCGGTCATCTTGCCAAGCAGCTCATCGTCCTTATCCAGTTCGCCGTTGCCGTTGGTATCGGCATAAACCTCAAACTCCGCACCAGAGAGCTTGTTGTCGGGATAGTCCTTATCCACCTTTGTCAGCCCAATGTTTCCACGGATACGGTAGTTGACAAGGGAGATTTCCACAACCTCGTCCACCTTGCCGACAGTCACGGCGATTTCTTCCTCGGAGAGTACAAAACCTTTCGGGCTTTCGATTTCACGGACAATCCATGTGCCATACGGTACTTTCTCAAAAGAAAAACTACCGTCCTCTGCGGATACGGTAGTCGCAATCGCTGTTTCCTTGGTAAATTCAGCCGTGCCAGTCTTAAAGATGCCGAGTGTCGCACCGCCCAGAGCGTTTCCGTCCTCATCGGATTTCTTTCCGCTGACTGAGCCGTAAATAATCTCGTTGCTGATAGCTTCACCCTCGTTGGCTGTGATTTTCACAACCGCCGTATCCTGTCCTGCGTATTCAAAGACAACAGGGTATTTGGTGTCGTCTAAGATATAGGCGGAGTTTGTGCTGATTTCCTGCACATAGTAGCTGCCAATCGGCAGGTCGCTGATTGCTTTCCCGTGACCGCTTTCATTAAGGGAAATGACCTCAAGCAGACCGTCCTCTGGAATTACCGTGCCGTCTGCGGCTTTCAGCTCCTCGGCGGCATACAAGCCAAAGGTCACATCAAAGATTTCGCCGTTTGTGCCGATGCCGTAGGCTTCGTTGGTTTCAAGGCTCTTTACAAGGTCGATTTCCACACGCTGACGCTCATTGACAAATCCCGTTGCCGTTTCGGTCACTGCGATTTCCTGTCCTGCGTACACAAGCTCTACGGCGTGGACTTCCTCATTCAGCACCATGCCATACGGGGCTGTGGTTTCCTTGACCTCGTATTTTCCAAGATACAGCTCTTTGGATTTTGCCGTGCCGTCCGCACCTGTGGTAACGGTATCAACCACTTCGCCCTTGGAAGCCCTGAGCGTACCGTCCAGAGTATAAATGTCCTCGGCGGCGGTAATCTCATAGACAGCCCCCTCCAGACCACCGATGGAGAAAATCGGCTGATACAAGCCCTTGTCGCCTGCCACGGTGGAGAACACCTCGCCAGATTTCTCCACGGTAATTGTGCCTTTCTGTGCCATGTTGGAGCGTACCACTTCAATGAGCGTAATGCCGCTTTCCTCCTCGGAGTTCTCCTGCACCACATCAAAATACACAGGCTCGGAGTCTAAGACATATCCATACGGGGCTTGCACTTCCACAAGGGAATATCCCGTGCCGTATTCCAAGGTCTGGGGCGTGATAAGCTCGCCGTCCGCCGTGGTGTAAAAGGTGTCGATGGTCGTTACTTCGGGGTAGGTGAAAGTCATTGATACAAGGTTTCCGCTTGGGTCGTAAATCTGGAAACCTGCACCTGCATACGGAATGGTATTGCCTGTTTCCGCATCTTTCTTCACGATTTTGATATAGCTCTCAAAGTTGGCGTTGTTGATTAAATAGCGGTAGGTCTGACCGTCCTTATTGATGAACACATCAAAGGGCTTCATCAGCTCCCGTCCCTCCCATCCAGAGGTCTGCTTTACGGTATAGATGCCGTAGGGCATATCCTTTGTCTGGGCGAAGCCGTTCTCGTCGCAGGTGAGGATGTCACGCTCGGTTTCCTTTGCATTTCCATAGCTGCCTGCGGATTTGAGGAACACTTCAAATACCGCACCTTCTTCGGGTGTTTCAATCTGGGTTTCGCCATTGTCGGTATGCTTGATGATGGCGATATTGCCCTTGATGACCTGCTCATTCACATCATTTTCAGCGGAGTTGTACTCGATAGTATAAAGCTCTGGCTCTGCACCTACATGGTGTACGGTTTCATCAAGCAGGTAGCCCTCGGACGGGCTGATTTCACGGACAGTCCAATCGTCGCCGCAGATATAATACTTTGTTGTAAACTGCCCGTTCTCGTCCGTGGTATAGGTGTCAATCAGTTCCTCACCCTTATAGATGCCGTAAACCGCACCTGCCAAAGTGGCGTCGCCCTGCGGATTTCCTGTTTCCACATCGGTCTTTGTGACAGTCACATTAAATTTTTTCAATACATTGTGGAAGCTGCGGTTTGTAACCTTTTTCCACTCAATCGGGGCGGTCTGGCTTTCGGGAACGACATAGCGGACAGCAGTATCCACTTCCTCAAGCACATACGGGGTATTTCCGCTGATAAGGACATTCTCAAATTTAGCCAGCCCGTTCTTGTCGGTCACGGCATATTCATCCACGGGCAGACCGCTGAGCGAAGTGCCGTAAAGGTGGAACTTCACGCCCTCCACCAGACTGTCCTCGGAAGTCTTTACCACCTCCAGACTGCCACGCTTTAAGGTGTTATTGAAATTGACAGTGGTCGTCTTGCCGCCGATGAGCGTAACCGTCTGGGTCTGCTGCGGCTCATAACGGTCAATGGGCTGCTCCGTGATGGTATAGGTGGCAGGGAACAAGCCCTCCACGGTGAGGCTGCCGTTGGCATCGGTCTTTACCGTCTTATCAAAGCCGTCGCCTTTGATGTGGAAGGAGATGCCTGCCACAACGCCGTCCTCGGAAGTCTTTTTGAGGGCAATCGTACCTGTGGGCGTTTCCACATTGATATACGCCTTTACGCTGTCGGCATTTTCCACGCCTGTCACCAAGTCCTGCAAGTTCGGGTCGCCATAAGCGATGAGCCTTGCACTGTCGCTGACAGTCGGCACGCCGTTTCTGGTGGCGGTGATACGGACAGAGCCGCTTATTGCCTTTTTGGAGCTGATAGTCAGCTTGTTTCCGTCCTTTGATACGGATACATTGGCATCGGAGCTTGTAAAGGAATAATCCGACAATACGCCGTTCTTATCGGTCAGCGTGATACTGTATTTCCCGTCCTTATAGGCAAGCTCTTTCGTGATGTCATTTTTACCGCCCGACAGAAAGCTCGGTATGGTGTTATGCCTGCTCATCAGCGAAACAATCTGGTCGTAAGCCGCCCTCGCACCGCTGTTGGCATAGTTAGAGCCAAAATGCAGGCTGTAGACTGTCGTGCTTGTCTGGCGGTATGAGCCTGTGGCTTCACGGCATCCCGTGACAAACTCCCACACAAGGGTCTGGGTGGCAAGCCACTTTTCATCATCGCTTCCCATGAGATTACTGCGGTTGCCCTGATAGCCGTAGAGCAGGGCAAGCCCGACAGCCTTTTTCTGGTTGGCGGATAAGGCGTTCCATGTGTCGGAAGATGCCTTTTTCAAGGTGTTTCCCGTTTTCAGCGGTACGCCAGGCTGGATACAGAACGCCGTTTCCCCGTCCACGGACATACGGTACTTGTAATTGCCCGTGCCGCCTGCGGTATAGCCGTTAATTGTGGCACTCGAATTGTACCTCATGGCGTTTCCGCCGCTGTCATAGGTGTGGGAAAAACTAATCGTGCCGATGTCGCCTGCGGCAAATGCCGTGGTCGCAGGGATAAGCGACAACGCCGTGACCGCAGCCATGCAAAGAGCCGCAGCCTTTTTGAATAATTTTGAAAACTTCATAGATACCTCCTGTTAGGTTGTTAAAAATTTTGCCTTGCTGACCGAAAAAAAGCTGCCCCCATGGACAGCTTAAATACTTTCTTTTTTCGGTTAGTTACTGGCAGTATCAAGGGGGTGAGGTGTGGAGAGGGGGAAGCCGAAAAAAATATGGCTATCCTCCAACGGACAGACCCCGCCCTCGGTGTGTGGCTTACCTTTCGTGAGCCTTGTTCCGCTGCAAATGGCGGTTGTAAAACTCCAACGCCTTTACCACAAAATCGGCTTCCTGCCCTCTGGGTACAGACTTCGGTATGAGCTTGGTTATCCGTTCATCACGGAAAGCGGGCTTTTCTTTCTGGTTCGGCTTTTCCTCCTCCATGATGCTCTGGATAACCTCGTTTGTGAGCTTCCCGTCTTGGTTAAACTTTTTCATCTTGATAGCCTGTGCAAGCGACGGGGTAGCGTCGTTGTAGCTCATGGCTTCAAGCAGGGTATATTGCTGTTCCTCGGTCAGATAAGAGATTTCAACCGCAGGGCGGAAAGCAATCTGCCTGTCGTCAACCATTTGCAGGATTTCGGGTACAAGCTCGGTCAGACGGATATAGCGGAAAATCTGGTTTTTACTTTCGCCTACTTTTTCGGCAAGTTCATCTGATGATTTCACGCCTTGCAACTTGTTACCCACTGGGGAACAAGTTAAGTCCGTGCGTTTTCCTTGCCTGTTCATCGCTTCAAGCCGCATCTTATACGCAAAGGCTTTCTCGCTCGGTAAAATGGTAGTCCTTTGGAGATTGCTTTCCACCATGACAATAATCGCTTCGTCACGGGTCAGCTCCTTGACCTCGCATTTCAGCGTTTCAAGCCCCGCAAGCTCACAAGCCTTTTTACGCCTGTGACCGCTGATAAGCTCATACCGCCCGTCCTCTTTCAGACGGACAGTAACAGGGGTCATTACGCCGCTTCGCTTGATACTATCGATAAGTTGCTCCATGTCCTCGTCCATTAGAACCTTGAACGGGTGGTCTGGAAACTCGTCAATCTGGGAGATTGGAATATCCCGTATCTTGCTTAACTTTGCTTCCTCACGGCTCTGGTCTGTTTCAAACAGGTCATCGTATGCGGTCAGCTTGATTTCTGTTCTTTTGTTTCCCGCCAAGCTCTGCCACCTCCTTTCCGAACTGCTCATAAGCTGCGGCTACCTTGCCGCCTTTGTCATAGGCAAAAATGCTCTTTCCCTCTGCGGTGGCTTCCACCGCACGGATGGAATGGGGTATCTGGGTATCAAATACCTTAATCCTCTGTCCGTAGGCACTTCTCACTGTGGCGGTGATTTCCTTTGAGATGTTCGTGCGGGGCATTACCATCGTCATAAGGATGCCGTCAATCCGCAAAGGCGGATTGATTTGCCGTCTGACTTTCGACACGGAGCGAAGCAACAGCTCTAAGCCTTTGGCAGAAAGATAGTGGGGCTGTGTTGGGATAACCACGCTGTCAGCGGCCGCCAGAGCGTTAATGGTTATCATACCCAAGCTCGGCATACAGTCAATAAGCACATAATCGTAGTTTTTCTTAACCTCATTCACATAGGTTTTCAAAACACGCTCACGGCTCATTGCATTGATTAGCCTTACTTCAAAGCCCGACATCTCAATGTTTGACGGAAGCAGGTCGACGCCCTCGCTATGGTGGATAATACCCTGTGAAACATCAAGCGTTTTATCGTCTATGATGTTCTGCATCACAGTAGAAAGCGTTATGGGAATATCGTCTGGTCTGTTATAACCCAGAGCCATCGTGAGATTTGCCTGTGCATCGGCATCAATCAGCAGGACTTTTTTACCCTGCTGCACCAGACTTACACCCAGATTGACCGCTGTGGTTGTTTTTCCGACACCGCCTTTCTGGTTAGTCAGAGCAATCACTTTGCAATTTGACATAGATGCGTCCTCCTTTCGCATAGATTTAGCCACTTTGTCAAGGTGGCTATGTAAACAGTACCAGAGAACGCAAAAAAGCCGCCTACTCTTAAAATCAATAAGAATAAGCGGCTTTGTAATTTGCCTTAGACATATTCAATTTTCATTCTCTTGGTCGGTGCATTTATGACCTTAAAAATAAGCTCGTCAACACAATCCGTATATCTGCCTTGCTGAATGAGCTGATTTTTTAACTCTACAAGGCTATGTATCAAAAGTTTTCTTTCGTGGCTATCCAAATACAGATGATTAAATTTCTCTCTCATAAGCACACCTCCACATCTTTAGCTTCATTATAAGTTTCGGAAAAATAATATACAAATCTATAACTGGGAGATTTTGATAAAAACTCATTCCTATCATAAATTTCTTCCATCTAAATACTGGATTGCGGTTGAAATTAAAGACAGGCAACGTTTATAAAAATATTCATAATGCCTTTTATCCTGAATATCCGTTTTTGTTGTTTCATGGTGTCGAATTCTAAAATTATTGCCAAGTATGGTAAGCTCATGAAATTCCTTTTCAAATAATTCTAAAAACGGCTGTTGATTATTACCCATATCCATTATAATCTTATTAACCGATTTCTTCTTATCTACAGTCGATGAGCAGTAATATGTCTTTAGTCTCTCAAATGCATCCCAAAGTTTCTCCACTGCAATTTGCAAATTGTTTTCATCATAATATTTTGAAGCCTCTTGTAATAACTCTTTCAGTCCTACTTCTTGAATAGACACTAATGAATTTTTATTTATCTGGGTATCAAATGTATTCATTAGCTTTCCCTTGGAAAGCTGAAACGGTATCTCATTCAGTTTTAATATAGCATTAATCTGTGGTTCAAAGTCATCTGAGATACTATGTTTCGCAAAAAACTCTATTGCGTCCAACACGCAAAATGGAGAATTAGAAAGTATGAATGCTTGCAAATCAGCAGTTTCAACATATTCTTTTTTATCATTATAACACTTTGGCACATAAAATTGCCTTATTTCATTGAAAACATCCTCAGCTACTGTTGTATTATAATTCCATCCCGTTTCGTCAGTCGCTTGATATACGATATTATATCGCTCCAGAAACTGATAAATTTGATTTCTCGCTTTCCGCTTTATGGACAATACTATCTTTTTTGCTTTTATGTCCTTTGCATTTCGTTGAGAATATGGAATAAACAACGTATTATCTTCTTGCTGATATATTCTCCATCCATAAACATCACGATTGGATATTTTCTCAGCAGGGTAAATCTCATAACCGTCATTTTGTAATAGCTTGTTAGTTGCCACTAAAAATTCTTTCCAATATCCCTTATCATATCGAACAGCAGGGTGAAATACTTCGCAAAGAAATTTTAAATATACTTCATCACTACCATCTTGTAAATTGAATCTTTTGTCTTCAAAAACCCAGCAGTATGGATAATCATCATTATTCACTGTATGTTGCCAAATATCCTGTTCTGCATTTGCAAATCTTGAATCAAAACTTGGCATTCTCTCCAAATCATATAATCTTTTAAGAAAATCTATTTCTTCAAGGCGACCATAATAATTATAAGTAACGGTTCGGGTTTGAAAAAATTCGTCTATCTCTAATCCATTCTGAAATAAATCTAAAATATCTCGCTTTGTTATTTCTGTAATACGGTTCACTCCATTTTCCTCCTTTCAAGCATATTCAGCACTTATATATTGCTTCCCAAATATTTTAAAGAAAAGCGTACCACTATTTTTAATGATACGCTCACCATTATTAAATCACTTCAAAATGCTTCAATGCATCCTTTATCGCTTCCACTTTCTCCGCTGTCGGATGTT
>ERZ772858.448-NODE-448-length-55204-cov-12.034815_pt1 | contig 55204 bp, 48 predicted proteins | sample MGYA00512136_ERZ772858 | MGnify/ENA primary metagenome ERZ772858 (study PRJEB29015, sample SAMEA2737726) | human gut metagenome | biome: human gut; feature: human-associated habitat; material: faeces | place: China | collected 2012 ...
AAGGACCATGCTACAGATGTGTATTCAAGAATCCACCACCAAAGGATGCAGTTCCTACATGTAAGCAGGCTGGTGTAATCGGTGCCATGGGAGGCGTAATCGGAAGTCTTCAGGCTATGGAAGCTATCAAATACATAACAGGTGTAGGCAAGCTTCTTACAGGTTACCTTCTCACATACGATGCAATTAATCAGGAATTCCACAAGATTAAACTTCCATCAAATACAGATGGTTGTGCAGTATGCGGAAGTCATCCTACAATAACAGAACTTATCGACTACGAACAGGTAGAATGTACTGATAAATAAAGTGCAATGAACTATTGAAAAAATAATGTTCAATAAAGGAGCAGATTATGATTTCGATGACAAAAAAAGATTATGAGCTTATCTTAGAACATGCAAAGTCATGCGTTCCGGAAGAGGCATGCGGACTTATTGCAGGCGTTAAGAATGGCGATGATAAAGAAATAAAAAAAGTATATATTCTTACAAATATTGACCATTCAAATGAGCATTTTTCACTCGACCCGAAAGAGCAGCTTGCAGCAGTCAAGGATATGAGGGCAAATGGTCTTGTTCCGCTTGGCAATTGGCATTCACATCCGGAATCACCTTCAAGACCTTCAGAAGAAGATAAACGTCTTGCATATGACAGCAAGGCAAGTTATATGATTCTTTCATTAATGGAGCCGGAAAAGCCGGTGCTTAATTCATTTCACATTGAGGGTGATGTATCGACAAAGGAAGAATTAGTTATATGTTAGATGTTGTTATTATAGGGAGCGGTCCTGCGGGTATTACCGCAGCAATCTATGCCAAAAGAGCTAATCTTAATGTTGCAGTTGTGGAAAAAGAATATCTTGGAACAGGTCAGATAGCAGAGAGCAGCAGAGTTGACAATTATCCGGGAATTCCGGGAATCGACGGTTACAGCCTCGGTGAAAAGTTCCGTGAGCATGCAGAAAGTCTCGGCGTCGAATTCACGGAAGCACAGGTTTTGTCTTTAGGGCAAAAAGACGGGATATGGATAATAGGCTGTGATGAAGATATAACGCTTGAAAGTAAAGCGGTTATATATGCCACAGGCTGTAAAAACAGACCACTTGGTGTACCGGGTGAAGAAAAATATTATGGCAGAGGATTGTCATTTTGTGCTGTATGTGATGGTGCTTTCTATAAAGGAAAGAGAGTTGCAGTAATCGGCGGCGGTGATACTGCACTTGATGATGCAATGTATCTTTCTGACATATGTGAAAAGGTATATCTTGTCCACAGACGTGAATTTTTCAGAGGTTCTGCTTCGACACTTGAGAAGTTAAAACAAAAAGAAAATGTAGAAATTATAGTGAATGTCAGAGTTGAGGAAATCACCGGAGATAAAAAAATTGACGGTATAATTCTTGACAATAAAACAAAGCTTAATATAAGCGGACTTTTTGCAGCAGTCGGAATGATTCCCCAGACAGAACTGTTAAAAGAGTTCGGCGTGCTCGATGAGAGCAATTATGTAAAGGCATCGGAAGATACAAAGACGACAGTAAATGGCCTGTTTGCAGCCGGTGATGTCCGCACAAAGCAGTTAAGACAGGTTGTAACTGCTGCGGCAGACGGTGCCAATGCGATATATTCAGTTATGGAATATCTCAGAAACATTTAAGAAATGGAGAAAGAGTAAGAAAATGGAGAATATGTATCATAGTGCAACGGATTTAATAGGAAATACACCACTTTTATTTCTTCACAGATATATGAAGAAGTCTGGAATCAGTGATGTAAATGTAATAGCAAAACTTGAATATTTTAATCCTACAGGTTCTGTAAAAGACAGAGTGGCTTTATCAATGATTGAAGATGCCGAGGAAAAAGGGCTTTTAAAGCCGGGAGCTACAATTATAGAGCCGACTTCAGGAAATACAGGTATTGGAATTGCATCAGTTGCGGCTATAAAAGGATATAAGGCAATACTTACTCTTCCTGAGACTATGACAATAGAAAGACGCAATATTTTAAAAGCATATGGCGCTGAAATTGTACTTACTGATGGATTTAAGGGCATGAAGGGTGCAATTGAAAAAGCTGAGGAACTTCATGAGCAGATTCCGGGTTCAGTTATTCTTGCACAGTTTGATAACATGGCAAATCCAAAGGCACATATCAAGACAACAGGTCTTGAAATCTGGAAACAGACAGAAGGCAAGGTTGATATATTTGTTGCCGGAGTAGGTACCGGCGGAACAATATCAGGTGTAGGTGAATATTTAAAGAGTGTGAAGCCTGATGTAAAAATTGTAGCCGTAGAGCCAGCTACAAGCCCTGTACTTTCAGAAGGCAAAGCCGGTCCTCATAAAATTCAGGGAATCGGAGCCGGATTCATTCCCAAAACTCTTGATACATCGGTATATGATGAGATTATAAAAATTGAAGATAATGATGCCTTTGAAGAAATGAGAAACATTGCATTTTCAGAGGGTATACTTGTAGGTATAAGTTCGGGAGCTGCATTAAAGGCTGCTGACATTCTTGCAAAAAGACCTGAAAACAAAGGAAAGACAATTGTAGTTTTGCTTCCTGATTCAGGAGATAGATACCTTTCAACACCTGTATTTGCAGGTAAAAAATGATTTTATCGATGTAAGTTAAATGTAAAAAATATACAGATTTGATTAAATGTGCCATAGAAATAATCTGTGTAATGAAAAGAGCTGTACTTTGACGGGTAAAAACCGTTAAGGTGCAGCTTTTTATGGTTGATACCGTTAATTAAAACGGTACAAGTGGTTAGAATAATATAATAAATTATTTTTATGTAAATTATTTTTCTCCCGATTAGTTTGATTTTCTCCCAAAATATATTATAATTGGGAGAAACATCCAACATTTGGGAGAAGGGAAAAGGAGTATATATAATGAGTGAAGAATGTACACATGATTGTTCAAGCTGCGGCTCTAACTGTGCCGAAAGAGTAGAGGAGCAAAAAAATAAAGATAACTATGCGGGAGTAAAGAAAGTAATTGCGGTTGTGAGCGGAAAAGGCGGTGTCGGCAAATCTATGGTAACATCGCTTCTTGCTGTTAATTCGGCAAAAAACGGTCTGAAAACTGCTATCATGGATGCCGATATAACAGGTCCATCAATTCCTAAGTCATTCGGACTTAAAGAGAAGGCAAAGTGTGATGAAGAAGGAACAGTTATTTATCCTGAAGTTACGAAGGGCGGAATCAAGGTAATGTCTATGAATCTTTTAATGGATAACGAGACAGATCCTGTTATATGGAGAGGACCAGTAATAGCCAGTGCAGTAAAGGAATTCTGGGAAAATGTAAAATGGGGAGATATTGACTGTATGTTTGTTGACTGTCCGCCGGGAACAGGTGATGTTCCGCTTACGGTATTCCAGTCACTTCCTGTTGCAGGAATTGTTGTTGTTACATCTCCGCAGGAGCTTGTTTCAATGATAGTGGAAAAGGCGGTTAATATGGCAAATATGATGGATATTCCTGTACTTGGAATTGTTGAAAATATGTCTTACTTTGAATGTCCTGACTGCGGTAAGAAACATGAAATCTTTGGAAAGAGCCATATTGATGAGATTGCCGCACAACATGATATTAAGGCGGTTGCTAAGCTTCCGATAAATCCTGAGGCAGCATCAAAAGTGGATGGCGGATTTGCAGAAGATCTTGACGTTTCCGCACTTGATAATATATTTGAGGCAATAAGGAACTGTTAAAATGGATAAAGTCGTCATTTTATTTAAGGGCGGAGTAGAGACACAGGAATATTTCAGTATTGAGATGTCAAAAACATTTCAAAAACACGGATATGAAATATATTGGTTTGACCTTGTATTAAGCGGATTGTCAGCAAAACAGCTCTGTGATTTTTATAAGGCTGATAAATCAAAAAAATTCATGGCGTTCACATTTAATTTTAATGGTATTGCAGGCGAAGACGGGCTTTATGACGAATCATTTGAAGGCGGAAGCTTCTGGAATGAAACGAAAATTCCCGTTTATAACATGGTTGTTGACCATCCGCTGTATTATCATAAATATCTGCCGCTGCGTCCGGAAAATTATATGCAGATAAGCATTGACAAGAACCATATAAGATATATGAAAAGGTTTTTTCCTGGTGTGCAGCTTGCACCTGATGACGGATTTCTTGTGCTTGGCGGAACTGAACTTAATGAAAAAAGAGATATTCTTTCAGATAAATTTCTGCCAGTAGATAAGCGTGACATTGATGTTATATTTACGGGAAATTATACACCTGTAAATTCTTTTGACAGGTTTATAGCACATCTTGACAGTGATTATCAGGAATTCTACAGAGGACTTGTAAGAAAGCTTATAGAAAACCCTGAAATGATTGTTGAAGATGCAGCCGAAGAAGAACTAAAGAATCAGGGTATTCAATTTACGGACGATGAGTTAAAACAGATAATGCCTAACCTGATGTTTGTTGATTTGTCTGTAAGATTTTATTTCAGGGCAGAAGTGATTGCAAGGCTTGCGGACAGTGGAATAAAGGTTCATACATTTGGTGCCGGCTGGGATATGCTTGAATGTCGTCACCCGGAAAATATTATTACTGCCGGAAATGTTTCGTCTCAGGAATGTCTTGATATGATAAGCCGCTCAAAAATATCAGTAAATGTAATGCCGTGGTTTAAACAGGGAGCACACGACAGAGTGTTTAATTCAATGCTAAACGGTGCCGTCTGTGTTACGGATACAAGCGGATATCTGAAAGATAATTTTATTGATGGAGAGAATATTATTTTTTATAATCTTGAAAATATTGATGCCGCGGCTGATAAAATTAAAAGACTGCTGACGAATCACGATGAATTGGAACATATTGCAGAAAATGCATATAAGATATGTGCAGAAAATCATAAATGGGAAATGCGTACAAATAAAGTGATTGAATGGATGAACTTGACAGTTTAAATCTGTTTGTGATAATATATATATCGCTTGCGGATGTGGCGGAACTGGCAGACGCGATAGATTTAGGTTCTATTGTCAACAGACGTGCAGGTTCAATTCCTGTCATCCGCATAAATGGCACGAAGTTAATCGTTAGCTTCGTGCCATTTTGTATGCATATTTTTGGAGGTAAAAATGAAATCAAAATTCAGATTGTTTTTTCCGTGCTATTTTTCATTTTTTGTAAATGGTGCGATGGTACTTTTAGTTGGTGCAATTCTTCCTTATATTATAGAAGAAGCAGGAATTAATTACAGTGTTGCCGGTGGATTTTTATCTGCATTTGCAATAGGTAATCTTATTGCAAGCTTTGTGAATCCGCCGATGGCATCAAAGATAGGAAGAAAAGCAACTATAATAATATTTTCTGCATTAATACCGGTAATGCTTTTTGTTATAACACTTCTTCCACCGGTGCCGGTAATATATGCAGCGTTTATTCTTGTCGGAATCGGACGAGGTTCTGTCAGCATTATCAATAATGCTGTTGTCAATGATAATTCAAACGGCAAGCCGACTGCACTTAACCTTTTACATATGACATTTGCAGCGGGAGCATTTCTTGCACCATTTATAACATCGCTTTATATAGGAAACGGATTTGGATGGCGTGCACCGGCTTATACTATAATTGCCGGTTCAGCACTGTCTGTTATCTTATATGTATGGATGGAAATAGATTACAACTGGCCTGTTGAGTCTAAGAAGGGTAAGAATGAGGGCAGCATGGCACAGCCATTTTACAAAAGTCCTGTATTTTATGTCTGTGGATTACTGCTTTTCTTATATCTTGGGCTTGAAAACTGTGTAAATGGCTGGTTTGTAACATATTTTAAGAGTATGAACATAATGAGCAGTGCATATGCGACTAATCTTGTATCAGTTACATGGGTTATGGTAATGCTTGGAAGACTGCTCACGGCAAAATTATCATCAAAAGTTGATAAAAATAAACTTATTCTGGCATATTGCGTTGCTACAACAATATTTTTCTTTTTGCTTACAGCGACGCACAGCCTTCCGGTCATAACTGTGGCAATTGCGGGACTTGGATTTTTCTTTGCCGGAATATATCCGACAACAGTATCAAGTGTCGGCAGTATTATCAAAGGTTCTACGGCAGGAATGTCACTTTTTCTTGCCATAGCAGCACTTGGTGGAATAGTTACGCCGCAGATAGTTGGTTTTCTTGCAGACGGAATAGGAATGACAGCAGCAATACTTGTGCTTGCATTTAATGCAGTTGGCATGCTTGTTATGGCAGCTGTGAATGTCGGGATGAAAAAGCGTGGTTAATCTGCAATCTGTCTTCCGGTTCCATCCATGTGAAAATTATCACGTATTATCATTTCTGATATTGGAATAAAGGTGTATCCTTGTGACTGGAGGGTTTCAATTACGGTGCCGAGAGCTTTGGCAGTATATTTTGCACCGTTATGCATAAGAATTATAGAACCGTTACCGAGAGCTTTGTGATTGGTGACGGTTTTTATTATGTTTTCAACTCCATAATCACGCCAATCAAGGCTGTCAACATCCCATTGTATAGGATAATGGTTACATCCATATACAGTGTTAATCAACGTCGAATTATAGTCACCGTATGGAGGACGGAAAAGAAATACATCATATCCTGTAAGTTCTTTGACTTTGTCTGTTACATACATTATTTCGTCTTTTTGTTCAGAGGCGGAAAGCTTGCTCATCTGTTTGTGATTATGGCTGTGGTTTCCGAGGTCATGGCCTCGTGAGCAGATTTCTTTTACCATGTCTGGATAAGAGTCAACCCAGCCGCCGGTCATAAAAAATGTTGCTTTTACATTATATTTATCGAGAGTGTTAAGAATTTCTATTGTATCGTCGGCACCCCAGGCAGCGTCAAATGATATAGAAATGCATTTTTCACTGTCATCATGTTTTACACAATAAATAGGAAGTGATTTTTTGCCGGCGACAGCATTTCCGTTAATGTCGCCACCGCCTATGCCGCTTCCGGGTTTTATGTAAGAGACACTTCCTGATGATACGGGATGGGAATTTTTTCTTTTTTTATCGGGGGTAAGATAGAATAAGCAGGCAAGCACCATTATAAGTGCGAGCAGGATAATTGATTGAAATATAGATTTTTTCATGTTTACCTCCATGCATAGATTGTGGAATTATAACTAAAATATGTTGTTTAAACATAATATGATTTTCTATATAAAAAAATGATTATATATAATAAAAATTGATGAAATATCCTTATTGATAAAGAAATATCAATAAGGATATTTTTGTTGCGGCTGATTTTTTTCAGGTGTAAACTAAATTGAACGAGATATATTTCGTTAAAAATATGGGAAAAACAGGAAATTAATTAACCCGTAAACACAAGGAGGAAATAATTATGGCAGTAAAATTTGACGGAAAGAAAACAGGACTTTTTGCGGCAGGCGTTTTATTTGGAACAGCAGGAATCAAACTTCTTTCAAGTAAAGATGCCAAGAAAGTATATACAGGATGCACAGCAGCTGTCCTTAGAATGAAAGATTGTATTATGAAGATTGCAGCAAATGTACAGGATAATTGCGAGGACATTTATGCAGGAGCAGTTCAGATTAATGATGACCGTAAGGCAGCTGCAGCTGAGTACGAGGATGAATCTGCTACAGAGGATGTAGAGTTAGAGGAAGCTAAGTCAGAAGAATCTGAATGTGGCTGTGGATGCAGTGAACAATAATTATTGTATAAATATTGTTACATAATTTAGAAATATACAGAGGCACAATCTTATGAAATTTGTTATTAAAGATGAGATTAGAGGAAGAATTCGTGTCAGGGTAAAGCAGAATGAGATGACTTGCCGTGAGGCAGACATTCTGCAATATTACTTTGATGGACAGGAATGTGTCACAAAAGTTAAAGTCAATGAAAGAGTTAATGATGTAGTTATCTGTTACAGCGGCAGCAGGTCACATGTGATTAAACTGTTACAGCAGTTTAATTATAAAAATGTGGATGTTCCACAGACATATCTTGATAATTCAGGCAGGGAACTTAATAATTATTACAAGGAAAAGCTTATAAACAGGGTTGTTTTGAGAGTTGGCAATAAGCTTTTCGTACCACTTCCTATAAGGGCAGGCATTACAATAGTAAGGTCGTTCAAGTATATCTGGGAGGGGATAAGAACTCTCGCAAAAGGAAAGATTGAGGTTCCGGTTCTTGATGCGACAGCAATTGGAGTTTCTATTTTAAGAAATGATACAGCAACAGCAGGCTCAATAATGTTTCTGCTTGGCATAGGTGAAATTCTTGAAGAGTGGACACATAAGAAATCCGTAGACGACCTTGCCAGAAGCATGTCTCTTAATATAGGAAAGGTATGGCTTGTAAAAGACGGACAGGAAATACTTGTTCCATCGGATGAAATTGAGGCAGGCGATAATGTAAGAATAAGAGTCGGCAATGTAATTCCTTTTGATGGCGAAGTAGTTTCCGGGGAAGCAATGGTAAATCAGGCTTCAATGACAGGTGAATCAATGCCAGTAAGAAAAGGTGAATCTGCGATTGTATATGCCGGAACAGTAGTTGAAGAGGGCGAGATTACAATTTCAGTGCGTTCTACTAATGGTGGAAGCAAGTATGAGAATATTGTTCATATGATAGAAGAATCAGAAAAGCTCAAATCATCAGTTGAGAGCAAAGCATCACATCTTGCAGATCAGCTCGTACCTTATTCACTTGCAGGAACTGCACTCACATATTTATTTACAAGAAATGTGACAAAGGCGTTATCAATACTCATGGTTGATTATTCATGTGCATTAAAGCTTTCAATGCCTTTGTCAGTGCTAAGTGCTATTAATGAGGCAGGAACATATAGTGTAACTGTAAAAGGCGGAAAGTATATGGAAGCCATTGCCGAGGCAGATACAATAGTATTTGATAAGACTGGCACACTTACTAAGGCAGAACCTACAGTTAAACAGGTTGTTTCATTTAATGGACTTGGAGAAGATGAGCTTTTAAGAATTGCAGCATGTCTTGAAGAACATTTTCCTCATTCAATGGCTAAGGCTGTTGTGGGAGCTGCCAGGAATAAGAATCTTGTGCATGAGGAAATGCATTCAAAAGTAGAATACATAGTTGCACATGGTATTTCATCACAGATAGAAGGCAGAAAAGTAATAATCGGAAGTTATCATTTTGTATTTGAAGATGAAAAATGCATTATACCTGATGATAAGAAGGAATTATTTGATGGCCTGCCGGATGAATATTCAAGATTGTATATGGCAATCGAAAATGAACTTGCGGCAGTAATCTGTATAGAGGATCCTATAAGAGAAGAAGCAGCAGATATTATAAAGAAGCTTAAAGAAGCGGGAATAAAGAAAGCTGTAATGATGACAGGTGACAGTGAGCGTACAGCAAAAGCTGTTGCTGCAAAAATAGGTGTTGATGAGTATTATTCAGAAGTTCTGCCGGAAGATAAGGCAAAATTTGTTGAAAAAGAAAAATCGCTTGGACACAAAGTAATCATGGTTGGAGACGGAATTAACGATTCACCGGCACTTTCTGCAGCAGATGTAGGAATAGCAATAAGTGACGGAGCAGAGCTTGCAAGAGAAATTGCAGATGTCACAGTTGAGGGAAATGACCTCTATGAACTGGTTGCATTAAAACATATAAGCAATGCACTTATGAAACGTATCCATAAGAATTACAGAATGATTATGGGTATCAATTCAACCCTTATTGTGCTTGGCGTTGCTGGTATAATTCCGCCTACAACATCAGCACTGTTACATAATACATCAACAATAGCAATAAGTTTAAAGAGTCTCGAAAAGTTAATCTGACGGGATTTTAAGTCTGTAATACATTCGCGGTAGGTAAGTTGTATCGCAAAAAAATGCCATATGGCATATAACGTGAATGATTACAGACTAAATTTTTAAACACGGGTTAGTAAAAACTAACATTAGTTATAAATATAAAATCGCAGAGTGTTTTTGCTTCGCAAAACAAGATAGGAGGATTTATGTTTTTAGAGATTGAAAAGATTAACAAGTATTACGGTGAGGTGGAAAACAGGAATCATGTCCTCAAGGATGTGACAACCGGGGTTGAAAAAGGAAAAATATGTGTGCTTCTTGGTCCATCTGGTTCGGGAAAATCAACGCTTCTTAATATCATAGGCGGAATTGATGAGGCTGACAGCGGCAACATAATAATTGACGGTGCAAAGCTTGAAGACATGAAAGAAAAGCAGCTTTCGTTATACAGAAGAAAGCATCTCGGATACGTTTTTCAGATGTATAACCTCATTCCTAATCTTACGGTAAAAGAAAATATTGAGGTCGGTGCGTATCTTAGTGACAGTCCGCTTGATTTGAATGAGCTTCTTAACACGCTGGGATTGTGGGAACATAAAGATAAGCTGCCTAACCAGTTATCCGGAGGACAGCAGCAAAGAACGGCAATAGGAAGAGCTATCGTAAAAAATCCGGATATTTTAATTTGTGATGAGCCGACAGGCGCATTGGATTACAATACATCAAAAGAAATTTTACAACTTATTGAAAAAGTAAATAAACAGTATGGCAATACAATAATTATAGTAACTCACAATGATGCGATAAAAAATATGGCGGATAAAGTAGTTCATCTGCATGATGGAAGAATAAGAAAAGAATATGATAATGAAAATAAAATTCCGGCCGAGCAGCTTGAATGGTAAATGGAAAGTAGAGGTTAAATATGAAAAATCCGCTTAGAAAAAGACTCCCAAGAGAGCTTAAAGACGAATTTGGAAAATATCTTGTGATATTTTTATTTATGACACTTACAATCGGTCTGGTGTCGGGATTTCTCGTCGCCGGAAAAAGTATGGTAAAGACATACAATGATAGTTTTAAAGAATATAATATCGAAGATGGGCATTTTATTTTAAATGATGAGATTACCAGAACATTGCAAAACAAACTTGAAGATGAAGAGGACATAACTGTTTATAGTCTTTTTTATAAAGAGGAAGAAGAGGGAGAGCACACTTACAGAATTTATAAAAATCGTGAAGATATAGATGGTGTGAGCGTACACAAAGGAAGAATTCCCGAAAAAGACGGAGAGATTGCAATAGACAGAAAATTTGCTGACAGTGCAGATTTAAAAGTGGGCGATAAAGTAACTCTTGATAAAAAAGAATATAAGATTACAGGGCTGGTTGCCTTATCTGACTACAGTGCATTATTCAGAAGCAATACGGATTTAATGTTTGATGCACAAAATTTTACAGTTGCTGTTGTGACACCGGAAGCATTTAACAGAATAAGCAATAATAATTTAAAATATTGTTATGCATGGAAATATGACAACACATCGCTGACAGATAAAGAGAAAAAAGATAAATCAGACGATATTAAAACATTCCTTGCAAAAAATGCGGTGATGACTGATTTTGTACCGGAGCCTGATAATCAGGCAATTCATTTTGCGGGTGACGATATGGGCTCGGATACAGCAATGGTAATGGTGCTTTTATATATTGTAATAATTATCATGGCATTTATTTTTGCGGTTACATCAATAAGTACAATTGAGAAAGAATCTACGGTTATCGGTACGCTCCGTGCATCGGGATATACACGTAAAGAGCTTGTTATACATTATATGGAACTGCCGATGATAATTATGTTTATCGGTGCGATTATCGGCAATATACTTGGATATACGATATTTAAAGATATAGTTGCTGCCATTTACTATAACAGTTACAGCCTTACTGTATACACGACAATATGGTCGCCTTATGCATTTGTTATGACAACAATTATTCCTTGTGTGCTTATGTTTGTGATTAATCTTTTCATGCTCACAAAAATGCTGAAATTGTCACCTCTGAAGTTTATAAGGCGTGATTTGAAAAAACGCAAAAACAGAAAGGCTGTTAAGCTTCCTGAATGGAAATTTTTTACACGTTTCAGGATGAGAATAATTTTCCAGAATATTTCGAGTTACATAATAATGCTTATAGGAATTGCATTTTCAAGCATAATGCTGCTGTTCGGACTTGTTATGCAGCCGGTTCTTAATGACTATAAAAAGACAATTATTGATAATATGCCTTGCAAATATCAGTATATTTTAAAAATGCCTGTGGAAATTAAAGATAATGAAGCGGAAAAATATGCCATAACAAAGCTTGAAATGCAAAGAGACAATGGTCTGAATGATGAATTTACGGTATATGGATTAAATGAAGACTCGCAGTATTTTGATATTGATTTTTCGGGATTAAAAGATAATGAAATATATGTTTCTGACGGAGTCCTTGATAAATACAGGCTTAAAAAGGGTGATACAATAACTTTAAAAGAAAAATATGAGGATAAAGAATATACTTATAAAATTGCCGGAAGCTATGTCTATCCGTCAAGTCTGGCGGTATTTATGGACATAGACAGATTCCGTGATGATTTTGATAAACAGGATACGTATTATTCGGGATATTTTACTGACAACGAACTTGATATTGATGAAAAATATGTTGCTACGAAGCTTACACAAAATGATATGACAATAGTTGCCGACCAGCTTACAGATTCAATGGGAAGAATGTTTTATATATGGCTTGTATTTGCCGTAGCACTTTATATGCTTATGGTTTATCTTCTTTCAAAGATTATTCTTGAGAAGAATTCCAATGCAATTTCGATAGTCAAGATTCTCGGTTATAAGGGAAATGAGATAATGAGGCTGTATGTTGCAGCTACGGCGATAGTCGTATTTATTTCACTTGTTATAAGTGTTCCACTGTCCGATTTTACAATAGGATTCCTGTGGAGAGCAATTATGGGGACATACCCGGGATGGCTTGCATATAAAGCACCGTCGTATGTCCTTGTGGAAATGTTTGTGATAGGTGTTGCAGCATATTCCATAATAGGTGCATTGCAATATAAGAAAATAAGAAAAATTCCAATGGATGAAGCATTGAAGAATGTAGAATAAAAATATAGTATAAAAGATACAGAAAACCCCCGTTGCCGGTGGGATGTACACAAAAGTATAATTTTTGTGACACCTCAGTATTTATGGCATCGGGGGTTGTGTATTCATATGACCATTACGAAATTGTCCAAGCTGTTTTGTTTATTCGTCTTTATAAATATCGCCTAGAACAGCCTTACAGAATTGCTTACAGTAGTCAACTGAGAAATTTCTTGGACCGTGTGTAGGATAATCAAATAATGTAGCACCGCATATACATCCGAAGTAACCTGTATAACAGCATGTAGGGTCTGAAAGAATCTTGTTCTGGCTTGCAAGCTCAGGTGTGTAATCAGAAAGCTTATATGTAGTGATTTCTTTGTAGCCGTATCGTTTATGCGTTACGACAGGCTCAAATTCATACGATTTGATAGAAGCATTATCACCTTTCTTGTAGAGAGTGAGTTTTGCCATACCGCCAATCATACGTGGTATTTCATCCTGATTTGAAACAAAGTTGCCGAGAGAATAGTAGACAACCATTTTGTGACCATCAGATTCTCTTGTGAATTCTTTTACAGGTTCAATTACATGAGGATGTGTTCCGAGTACGACATCAACGCCTTCTTCAAGGAAAACATTAGTCCACTGATCCTGATAAGAAGTTGATTCATATACATATTCTGTACCCCAGTGAGGGCATACAATAACCATGTCAGCAAGCTTGTGGGCTCTGCGGATATCATCTCTTACCTTTGCTTCATCATCAAATGTGTCAACACAGTAAGGTGCTGATGAAGGAATTGCAATTCCGTTAGTTCCGTATGTATAGTTAAGAACAGCAACCTTAAAGCCCTGTTTTTCGTATACATAAATATTTTTGGCATCTTCTTCACTGTCGTGGATTCCGAGATATGTTGTATCCGGATGTTTGGTTTTCCAGAATTCAATAGTATTGTTGACGCCTGAAAGACCACGGTCGAGTGTGTGGTTTGTTGCATGGAGAATTATGTTAAATCCGGCTTTGACTTCAGCGTCACCGATTTCTTGTGGACTGTTAAATGCAGGATATCCGCCGAGACCCATTTCAGTACCGCCAAGAATAGTTTCCTGATTTACAATATTCATATCAGAAGCTGCCAGATCAGGCAAAATATTTGCAAAAAGATGGTCAAAATTGTAGCTTCCGTCACTTTCAAGACCTGTTTTATAGACACCTTCGTGTATAAGCATGTCACCTATCATACATACGTTTATTTCAACTTCCGGTTCACTCGTAGTTGTTTCGGGAACGGTTGTCATTTCTGTTGTATTGCCTGAAGCATTATTTGAAGAGGCAATATCTGATTTGTTTTTCTTAGAATGTGAAACGGCTAATACAACTACGCCGATACTTACACATAGAATAATAACAAGTGCAATCAGGGCAGGTACGTAATTAACCTGACGTTTCTTCTTTTTAAGCTTGTATCTTTTCTTTTGCTTATCCATTTTAAAACCCTTTCATAAAAATTAATTTACATCAGATATATTACTAAAATGTGGACGTTAGTTCAAGTAATAAATAAAATTAAGTTAGATAGTATTTACTAACGAATTAAAAGTGTTGTATTATATAAAAGATTAAATTACATAAAAATATACCACGCCGCACATTTTGCGGAAGAAATGAGGCAGATTATGGGAAGATACTCTAAAGAAGATATTTTTAGAATGGTAGAGGAAGACGATGTTGAATTTATCCGTCTTCAGTTTACTGACATATTCGGTGTATTAAAAAATGTTGCCATTACATCAAGCCAGTTAGCAAAGGCTCTTGATAACAAATGCATGTTTGATGGTTCATCTGTAGAAGGCTTTGTACGAATAGAAGAATCAGATATGTATCTTTACCCAGATTATGATACATTCGAGATATTTCCATGGAGACCACAGCAGGGAAAAGTTGCAAGACTTATATGCGATGTATACACACCCGACGGAAAACCATTTATGGGAGATTCAAGAAATGTTTTAAAGAAAGTGATAAAAGAAGCCGCTGATATGGGCTATCTTTTTGAAGTTGGTCCTGAATGTGAGTTCTTTTTATTCCATACTGATGACAATGGACAGCCGACAACGCTTTCACATGAAAAAGCAGGATATTTTGACCTTGGCCCTACAGACCTTGGTGAGAATGTAAGACGTGATATGGTTCTTACTCTGGAAGATATGGGCTTTGAGATTGAAGCGTCCCACCATGAAGTTGCACCTGCACAGCATGAGATAGATTTTAAATATGATGAAGCTCTGGTTACAGCTGATAATATAATGACATTTAAACTTACAGTAAAGACGATTGCAAAAAGACATGGTCTTTATGCCACATTTATGCCAAAGCCAAAGTATGGAATTAATGGTTCCGGTATGCATGTTAATATGTCTCTTGCCACAATGGCCGGAAAGAATATTTTTGCTGACGATTCAGATAAATTGGGACTTTCAGAAGATGCGTACCACTTTATTGCCGGTATTTTAGAGCATGCAAAGGGAATGGCAGCAGTAACTAATCCACTTGTAAACTCTTACAAGAGACTTGTTCCGGGATATGAAGCCCCTGTATACATTGCGTGGTCTGCAACAAACAGAAGTCCGCTTATAAGAATTCCAGCATCAAGAGGAAATGGAACAAGAGTTGAGCTTAGAAATCCTGACCCTTCAGCAAATCCATATCTTGTTCTTGCACTCTGCCTTGCAGCAGGGCTTGACGGAATTAAGAGAAAGTTAAAGGTTCCTGCAAGTGTTGACTGCAATATATTTGAGATGACAGATGAAGAGAGAGCAGCATCCGGTATTGCGACACTTCCTGAAAATCTTTATGAAGCAGTCCAGTGTATGAAAAATGATAAGTTTGTATGTGATGTTTTAGGTGATCATATAGTAGAAAAATATACCGAAGCCAAGTTAAAAGAATGGGAAGATTACCGTACAAGAGTTTCCCAGTGGGAAATTGACGAATATCTTGCGAAATTCTAATTTGGAGGAAGTGTAATTAATGTCAACTTTAATTGTGGCATTTCCAAAGATTGAGGAGGCGAAAGCAGTCCGCAATCTTCTGGTACGAAAAGGATATGAAGTTGCAATTCCGTGTATAACGGGGGCACAGGTTATCAATCAGGCAGATAATCTTTCAGATGGAATTATTATCTGTGGTTATAAGCTGTCGGACAACATGATTTACACGGAATTAAACGAATATAAACCAAAAAGTTTTGAGATGCTTCTTGTGGCATCGAGAAACCTCTGGGGAGATTGTCAGGATAATGATATTGTCTGTGCTGCAATGCCTATAAAAGTAAATGATTTATGTTCCACAATAGAGATGATGCTTCAGGCACAGGTCAGGAGAAGAAGAAAGCTTCGCAGCCAGCCAAGAAGGAGAAGCCCGCAGGAACAAAAAATAATAGATGATGCAAAGGCGATATTGATGGAACGAAATAACATGTCAGAGCCGGAAGCATTCAGATACATACAGAAGTGCAGCATGGACAGCGGAAATACTATGGTAGAATCTGCACAGATGGTGATAAGCATATATGATGGTGGCTAAATCCTCTGCTCCTGCAAGGGCAGTCGCATTTTGCTTCGCAAAACAAGGAGGCTAAAAATTTATGAAGTTTACAAAGATGCAGGGAGCGGGAAACGATTACATTTATGTTGACTGCACCAAGAAGTTGTTAAAAAATCCGTCAAAGACGGCAATTAAGGTAAGTGAAAGACATTTCGGAATCGGTTCTGACGGAATGATTCTTATAAAATCATCAGACAAGGCTGATTTTTTCATGGAAATGTACAATGCGGACGGTTCGCAGGGAAAGATGTGCGGTAACGGAATACGCTGCGTCGGAAAATATGTATATGACAATAAGCTTACCGATAAAACTACAGTAAAAGTTGATACACTGTCAGGTGTAAAGACTCTTGAATTAAAGCTTGGGGATGACGGAAAGGTTGAATCTGTAAAAGTTGATATGGGAGCACCTATTCTTGAGGCAGAAAAGGTACCTGTAAATACAGCTGTTTTGAAGCCGGCAGACGGAGAGACTGCAGTTATTAATCAGCCTCTTGTAGTTGATGGAAAGTCATACAATGTGACATGTGTTTCAATGGGGAATCCGCATGCGATAGTTTATCTTGACAACGATATAGATATAAAGAAGCTTGAACTTGAAAAAATCGGACCGGGTTTTGAAAAACATGAAGCATTTCCAGAGCAGGTAAATACTGAATTTATTCAGGTAGTTGACAGAAAGAATCTTAACATGCGTGTATGGGAGCGTGGCTCAGGCGAGACACTTGCATGCGGCACGGGAGCATGTGCAAGTCTTGTAGCAACCGTTTTGAATGGAATGTGCGATGACGAAGCGACACTTCACCTTCTCGGCGGCGATTTGAAAATTAACTGGGACAGAGAAAATAACACAGTATATCTTGAAGGTCCGGCAGTGACAATCTGCACGGGAGAGATTGATGAGTAGATGTAAATAAAGAAAGGATTGGCGTATTATTATGACACAGCAGAGTATGGATACATTTTTAAAAACATTATCAAGTTCGGCACCTGTTCCCGGCGGCGGAGGTGCGAGTGCATATGTGGCAGCAGTTGGCATGTCGCTTGGCTCAATGGTTGCCAATCTTACAACGGGCAAGAAAAAATATGCCGAGTATCAGGAAGAAATTGAGCAGATAATCGAAAAAGCAGGGAAGCTCACAGATGAACTTGCGGATTATATGCAAAAAGATGCAGTTGCATTTGAACCATTGTCAAAAGCATACGGACTTCCAAAAGATACAGAAGAAGAGAAAACACACAGAGAAGAAGTCCTTGAAAAGTGTCTTGTGGCAGCAAGCGAAACACCTCTTGAATTAATGGAGAAAATTCTTGAATCAATGAAAATTCTTGAAAGGCTTTCTGTTATAGGAAGTACACTTGCAATAAGTGATGTCGGTGTAGGCATACAGATGGCAAAAGCTGCTTTAAACGGTGCGTCTCTTAACGTATTTATTAATACAAAGCTTATGAAAAATATGGTTGTTGCAGATGATATGAATATGCGTGCTGATGAAATGCTGGTACAGGGAAATGAGCTTGCGGACAGCATTTATGAGACTGTAATGGACAAGGTAAGGTAAATAACAATAATATTGGCATAAATGTACGGGATTTTTTGGCATAGGTTGAGCATAAAAGTACAAGGGAGTATGAAAATGGAAATTTTAAAGGGTCTGCCTGTTGCACAGGCTATTAATGAAGAACTTATAAAAGAATCACAGGAGGCTGGTATCAAGCCGCATCTTGCGATTATCCGTGTGGGAGAGCGTCCCGACGATTGTTCGTATGAACGCGGTGCGACAAAAAAGATGGATAAGGTCGGATTTGACTGCACATCATATGTATTTCCTCAGGATATAACAGATGAGGAATTCCAGAAAGAATTTGACAAGATTAATAAAGATGACAATATAGACGGAATTCTTCTTTTAAGACCGCTTCCTAAGCACATCAATGAAAAAGCAATAGAAGAAAGAATCAACCCGGTAAAAGACCTTGACGGAATTTCTCCGGTTAATCTTGCAAAAGTATACGCAGGCGATGTAAACGGTTTTGCACCGTGTACGGCGGAAGCTGTAATTGAAATGCTTGATTATGCCGGGATTGACCTGACAGGAAAGAGAGTTACGGTAGTCGGCAGAAGCCTTGTAATCGGAAAACCTGTTGCAATGATGCTTATGAAAAAAAATGCGACTGTTACTGTATGCCACACTAAGACAAAAGATATGGCAGGAACATGCCGTAATGCAGAAGTGCTTGTTGCGGCGGCGGGTTCTGCAAAAATGATAAAGCCTGATTATGTCGCTGATGATGCGGTTGTAATAGATGTCGGAATCAATGTGGACGAAAGCGGAAATCTGTGCGGTGATGTCGATTTTGACAGCGTGGCAGAAAAGACATCGGTTATAACACCAGTACCTGGTGGTGTTGGTTCAGTAACAACTTCAGTTCTTGCAAAGCATCTTCTTCGTGCAGCAAAGATGAGAAAATTGTAATTGAACTCTCAGAAAAAATATTTAACAATTAATATAAAAATTGTAGACAGAAAAATAAAAAACAGCTATACTTGTACTTGTATAAATACAAAAATATGTTATTTATGCACAAATGGTACATGCATGGCTGTTTTTTTGCTATTATGACTGCCAATTAGAGCAAAAACTGTAAAGTGTATTGGGGCTATATGTGCATGCAAAGGAGGATTATGAAGCAAAATAATGTGTTGGGTAAGATTTTAGTTATTGTACTTTTGGCAATTTTATGTTTTATAAAAGCACCAGAGAAAGTATATGCAGGGGAGTTAGAGGTGGAATGCGTATTATATAAAATAGAAATATGTAATATCTGCGGTCATGATTACAATAGTAAGATGTGTTCCCATACAAAGGGAATAACGTATGAAGGAAATGAATGTACTCCGGAGGAAATGAAATATTGCAATATTTGTGGTGAGGATATGAGATATTGTGAGCATGAAGAAGGAGTTGAATATGGAGGTGTAGAGTGTAATCCATGGGAAAAGTGCAATATCTGTGGAAATAATTATTATGATGCAGGAGGTGCATGCTCTCATTGGAAAGGTAATTATTATGGAGGAACAGAGTGTTTGCCATATGAAATATTAGTATGCAGTATTTGTGGTGATAATTATTGGGGCGGAGATTGTCCTCATAGTGAAGGTGCGTGGTATGATGAAGGGTATTGTGAATTAGATAGTATGACAATATGTAATATTTGCGGAAACAATTATTATGATCCTAATGGTGCATGCAGTCATTGGGAAGGTGAAATATATAATCAGATAGAATGTAGTACAATAACAATATGTAATATCTGCGGAAATAATTATTATGATGCAGGAGGTGCTTGTTCTCATTGGAAAGGTAATAGTTATGGTGGTACGGTATGTGAATCGAATACAATAACGATATGTAATTTGTGTGGAAATAATTATAATGATCCAAGTGCATGCGGACATTGGACTGGACAGATTTATGGCGATACAGTATGTGAAACGAGTAACAGAACGGTATGCAGTGTATGTAATGACTGGTATTCGGAGTGTGCACATATAATAGGACATGAGTATAAAAATATTGCTTATTATTTTTACATAGAAGACAGAAAAGAACAGATTACAGAAGATATTAATGATTTAGGTGCGATACGCAATAATGAAAATAACGAATATCATCAGGATAATAAAATATATGCAGTTGTTGAGATAGAAACAAATAATGTAAATGATTTTATTTCTGCATGGGATTCTATTGGAATATACAAAGAAGAAAATGACGGAGTATATGAAGAAGAGGATTGCTGCATATATGCTGTTATTATGAATATGCATGGAACTGAAACAGAAATATCAAATGGCGTAGGGAAAGGATATTCACTTAGAATGACATTGGATGACATTAATGACTTAGAAAGAAAACCAGTTCAGCGGTTAATATTATTACAGTGTAGTGCAGGAAATATTGATTATGTAGGAGAGAATGTTGCATCTTCATTTGCAAGGAAAGTGTCAGGCAAAGTGCTTGCAGGGGATAAAGAAGTTCATAATTATAAAGTTAAACCTGATGATTCTAATGTAAAAGTAAAGATATATTATGTGGAAAATCAAAAATTTTATACGACATATTATGCTGACGGACGAGGTTGGTATCAGTATATATATGACTGGAATGAAGAGGTTATAAGATATGAATACATGGCACCGCCACAAATTGATAATATGTATAGAATATATCAGTTGATAAAGATGTTGAATGTATAAGAAAGGGGAGAACAAATGAAGAAGAAATTAACATTAGCGATAGCGGCGTATGTGCTGCTGGTAGCAGGAATATTAACGTATATATATTGTCCAAGAACAGTTATAAAAAATACAGCAATGTGGTATGAAAAAGATTTCACAATACCCATATTTTGTAAAACAGTAGAATTTAAGCAGTTGTATGATTTAGGGTTATATAACGGTAAATTTGAAGTGAGTAAAGACCAGGCAGAGAAAATCATTAAACAGTTAGATGATGCTGTGGAAAGATATGAAATGTCTAAAAAGCAGTCATATTCAAAATTAACATATAAAGAAATTGAAATAAAGGAAAATACAACAGATGTGAGAAACCGAACAAACTTAATAACCGAAAAAGATAGTGTAATCAGTGATGTGTGGAATTTGGAAGAAAATATCGAAGTGATAGGATTTTATTATACATTTCCGCAAATTTGGGAAGTAAATTGTGATGATGGAAGTCATCCGCCAAGGTCTTTATTTTATGATGGTAATAGGATTGATGATGCAATGCCATATTGTAGTATGATTGTCTATAAAGACATAAATAACAAATATTATTTCTGCATATGCAGATATGTACTAAGAGACTGGTGTAAACCACAGAATTGGTAAAATTATAAATTATTGTTGAAGGTGGGAGACCGAATGAAGAAGAAATTAACATTAGCAATAGCGGCGTATATGCTGCTGGTAGCAGGAATATTAACGTATATATATTGTCCAAGAACAGTTATAAAAAATACAGCAATGTGGTATGAAAAAGATTTCACAATACCCATATTTTGTAAAACAGTAGAATTTAAGCAGTTGTATGATTTAGGGTTATATAATGGTAAATTTGAAGTGAGTAAAGACCAGGCAGAGAAAATCGTTAAACAGTTAGACGATGCTTTGGAAAGATTTGAAAATTCTATGAAACAATCTGAAGAGGGATTGTCATATAAAGAATTGGAAATAAAAAAGAATACAACAAATGTCAGTAAATATGTTTATTCTGATGAAACGAAAAGTATAACCACAAGTGCTGCATGGAATTTGGGTGAAAATATTGAAGTATTAGGATACTATTATACTAAGCCACAACGTTGGGATACAAATTGTGGCTATGAAGATAAAAAAAGACCAACACGTTCTGTGTTTCAAGATGGAAATGCTATTGAGGGTCAAGCACCAGCTTGTAATATGATTGTCTATAAAGATACAAATAACAAATATTATTTTCGTATATGCAGATATGTACGAGGAGATTGGTGTAAGCCACAAGATTGGTAAAATTATAATTTATTGTTGAAGGTGGGAGACTGAATGAAGAAGAAATTAACATTAGTGATAGCGGCGTATGTTGTTTTGATTGCGGGATTATTATGTTACGCACAATCACCGCGTGTAATTTTAAAGAATACAGTTATGCCATATGAAAAAGATTTTACAATGCCAAAGTCCGTTAAAAAAATAATATTTGAACGTAAAAAAATTAATATAAAATATAACAAATATGCTAATGTATATACGGCTAAATTTGAAATAAGCAAAAAAGAGGCTGCCAATATGGTAAATCAGTTGAATAGTGACAGACAAAGATATTTAACAGCGGTTGAAAATAGCAAAAATGGCGGTGATGAAGAAAGAGAGCAATTAGAAAAGACCACAAGAGTATATAACCTTACGGTATTTTATAATTATAAGAAATCCGGCAACAGAATAATACAAGAAGATATATGGAAACATGATAAAAAGACAATGATTGATAAAGATTCTGATGTTATAGGATATTATGTAACAGGAACTAAGCTGTTTAGTGAGGATTTTGAAACAGATGAAGATAGGGATGTTGTGCCAAAGAATTTTATACTTATATATAAAAATTCAGATGATAAATATTATCTGTGTATAAAAAGGTGGGCATACAGGAACTGGGATTATACATTAAAAAAGTGGGAGTTTAAGGAGAAAGAATTAAAAGAAGAAAATAAGCAGTGATAATCTATTATTATATTTTGAAAAATTTTACAAAGTTTTACATAAATTTCTTCAAATTGTGATATTGGATTTTACATGACATTACTATAATTATGACGTTTTCAAATGTTTGAGCAATTATACTAATAAGGAGAACGTCATGAAAAGGAGAAAAAAACGGATTGTAGCGGGAACTGTGGCTGCTGTTATGATAGCAGGCAGTATCTTAGGTAATATTTCACCGCTTATTGCGAGCGAGACAGGCGGTGCAGATGTTTCGGTAAATGAGAGTTTTAACAAAGAGGGACTTTGGCTTACGGAGATTTATCAGAATGACGTAGACCGGAGTGTGAAGAATAATTCAAGAGAAAAAAGTGGTTACGAAAGTATCAGGTTATATAAAAGTACAACCGATTTGATGGAATTTGTCGAGATTACAAGTACATATGAAAATCCTGTTAATTTTAACGATACATATGAGTTTGTATATAACGATACAGTTCAAGAAGTTACAACAATGGATGATAATGCTGATGTTGTAATACAGCCGGAAGAGAAGGTTGTACTGTGGAATTATAGAAGTGATGTCACAACTACGATTCCTACAGAAGCAGAATTCAGGGAAGAGATGAGAATTCCTGACGATGCAGTTGTTCTTAAAGTTACAAGTGGTGTGAACTGGGGCGTTACATCAACATTTTCATTAAAAACAAAAGCTGGCAATAATGTGGTTTCAACATTTACGGCTACGGATAAGTTTAATACAATGGACGGATTTTCGGTTGAGCTTTCAATTCCCGATATTGGAAATGAAATGGAAGTATACCGCGATATGTGTGAGCCTTCACCGGGATATGTATACTCAGGACAGCTTAATGGTCTTGTAAAGGCTAAAGTTCCTGATTCACAGATTGCCAACGGTGTGTTTATTACGGAAGTAAGACCGAATGATATAAACAGAAGCAGTGTATATGGAATCAGTGATGATTTGATGGAATGTGTCGAAGTTGTCAATACAACAGACCATGATGTTGATTTGAATAACGAATATCAGTTTGGATATGAAGTTAAAGAGGGCAGCAGAAAAATTCTTGATGTAAGCCGTTATGATGAAAATACAGAGTCGGGTATAGGTTCATCTGATAACTGCGTTATTCCGGCAGGAAAAACAGCGGTAATATGGTTTTATAGAATTAATTTTCTGAAAAATTATACAAGTTTTCCTACAGAGAAAGAATTCCGTGATGCTTATAAAATAAGTGAAGATGTTCCAGTGTACATTGTTACGGGTCAGAATGGTATGAACAATACAAACCGTGCAGTTGAGATTTATAAGAAAAATTCTGACGGAACAAGAAAACTTGTGTCAAATTACTGCTATGTTGGTAATTCTGACTGCAAGGATAACAAATCGGCTGAACTTATGGTAAATCCAGAAGGACCTGAAATGCTTCTTAAAACAGCAAATGCAGCAACTTCAATGGGAACTGCAAGCACAGAACAGTATACATATGCAAAAGATGATGGTTCAGCATTGACTTTACAGCTTAATGATACTGTTCCAAAATCTATTATGCAGGGTGATGAGTTAAGAGTTGATTTCCATTTTGAGCAGACAGGAAATCTTGCAAGAACAGGTATCAGTACATATTACAGATTTGACGGAACAGGAAGCTGGAATAAAACAACAGAAGTAAACAGGAGAGTTCCTAATCTTTATGAAGTATTGATTCCTGCGGATGAATTATTTTCACATAATTATGTTGAATTTTACGTGAGTGCGGATAACAGATACCGCAGCACATTAAGTAATATTTACAAGGTGGAAATTAACAAATTAAATGAAACTGACGGAATCAGAACAAATATAGGTGATAAAGAGGAAGTCAGTGGAATTGTAACAATGACAGCTAATGACGGAGGTAATAATTTATCATCAAAGATATATATTGATGATATTGAACGCACAACAACGCCAATGCTTGAAGACGGAGCGTATTTTACATTCCATGCTGACGGCAGGGACAGCTATTTCAGAAATGCTGTTACAACAACAGATGATGAAACAATTGCTTCAATAGGAAAGTGGCAGTACCAAATACTTGATGGTCAGGCACTTAATATTGATAACAGATATTTTAAATATAACGAAGAAAAGGCAGCTTATGATGTGACACTCCGTTTCTGGGCTGGTACATATGGCACGACAGTTGACGAATATCTTATGCCGGATGCGAACAGAGAAGATTTTACAGTTAAAAATCTTGCATTAAAACTTATTAATGGAAACGTTTACTATCCGGTGTCAATCGGACCGGATGATGCAGCTACAAGTGCAAAGACAAATCTTAGCACAGATTATGAAACAGTTCATTATATTGGTGATTCAGCTGGTATGTGTCCATATATGGATGTGAGTTTTACAGTTCCGGCTACAGAAGTTACTGCAGTTGGTACACAGGTGGATACAACAAAGCTTTCAGAAGGTGAACATACTTTAAAGGTAACTGACGGCATAAATACAAAAGAAGTTACTTTTATTGTGGATAACAAAGCTCCTGAGATTGAGCTTGGTGTAAAAGATGGTGACATTTTGGGTGGAAATATTACACTCAGTCCTAAAGTTACAGAAGCAAATACACTGGAAGAATTCGTTGTGACTCTTGACGGCGAGCAGATTAATGATACATATGAAACAACCTCTTTTGCTTTGGGCGACGGACAGCATACAATTACAGCATTTGCAAAAGATGCTGCAGGAAATGAGACAACAAAGACAGCGGTATTTATGGCAGACAGTGCAAAGGTAACAATTAAGGACGGTTTAACATCGGATATTACGGATAACAGTGCTTCTCTTTATCTTAACCTTGAAAATGTCAAGTCAGATACAACGGCAACATTTTACAGGGCTGAAAGGATAAAAGCCGACAGTATAAAAACAGATACATCAGAAGGTATTCTTCCGTATATACAGTACACGGTAAATGTACCTGATGTAAAAGATGATGAAATTATTGCCGCAAACTGGGACGGTGAAGCTTCAAACAGTAACGATACGCATGCAAGTACAATGTATGTGTTAAATACAGCTACAAATGAATGGGATGAAATCGCAAAAGCAGATGAAAACGGAACAATAAAAGAAGCCGGATTTACAGCTGCAAATCATGTAAAAGACGGAAATGCGACGATTATTGTCCAGTGTACTGCTGATTCATCACTTCCGGAACTTGATACAGTTACTGATAAAAAAGTAAATAATAATGCAGACTGGGATGGTACAAATGTTCCGGACGATTACGATTTCTGTTTCGCGTGGGAAACGGATACACAGTATTATGCGGAGGAATGGCAGCATCATTTTACTAATATTAATAACTGGATTGTAAATAATGCTGACAAGCGTAAAATTAAGTATGTTATTCATACAGGCGATATTGTAGATGATGTCGATATGACCTATGAGTGGGAAAATGCAGACGAAGCAATGGGAATTCTTGACAAAGCAGGTATGCCTTACGGTGTTCTTGGCGGAAATCACGATGTTGCGGCAGGTCTTGCAGATTATGAAAATTATTACAAATATTTCGGAGAAAACAGATTTAAGACACAGCCTACATATGGTGGAACATATCAGAACAATAAAGGCCATTATGATTTGATAAATGAGGGCGGACAGGATTTTATAATTGTATACATGAGCTGGAATATTTATCAGGACGAAATTGACTGGATGAATCAGGTCCTTTCACAGTACAGTGACAGAAAGGCAATCCTTTGCTTCCATACATACACAAATGTAAAGCAGAGCGGCGGAACTTATCTTGATTATTATGGACAGCTTGTACAGAAATATGTTGTTGAAAAGAATCCTAATGTATTTGCGGTATTAAACGGCCATTATCACGGCTCATCATATGAGACTGTAATGTTTGATGATGACGGCGACGGCAGGAATGACAGAACAGTATATCAGATTTGTACCGATTATCAGTCAGGATTTGAAGGCGGTAACGAATATATTAAGTTCCTGTATTTTGACCTTGATAATAACAAGATTTATATGAATTCATATTCTCCTTGCATGGACGATTTTAACTATTATGATACAGAACTTCACACATTGAATACAGAAGGTGCATCGGCAACGGGCGTTGACCAGATGGTTCTCGACGTTAATTTTAATACGAAAGAGCAGACAATTCTTGAAAAGAGCTTTTCAGCTTACGTGTATACAAATGAGAAGCTTGGAAGTGTAAATGCAGAAACAAACGGTGCAACAGGAAAGGCTGTACTTGAATTGACAAATCTTAAAGAAAATACAGATTATGCGTGGTATGCGGTTGTAACCAATACAGCGTCGGATATTGAAAAGAGCGGTGTATATGAATTTACGACAGCAAAGAAAAATGAAAGAGTCAATACGGGCGGCAGCGATTCAGATAATCAGGAAAATACAAATTCTGATAAGCTTATTGGTTCGATTGAAACAGGTGACAGGGCAAAGATATGGCTGTTTGTGCTTCTTGGACTGTCAGCGGCAGGTATCGGGGCAGTTACCGTTATAAAGAAAAAAGAGGCATAATTTAATGGATAACAGGAGAAATTTATATAAAAGAGTTCTCCGTGTACTTCTTCCGATGGTGATTCTTGCGGGGATTATCATCGGAAGTTGTCAAATTAAGAGAACTCATATCAAAGCAAATAATAATGTTGTATATGTAAAAGCAAAGGTTACACAAATTATAGAAGATAATTCGGGCGGACAGCCATTCGGCGGTGCACAGAAAGTATCCGCAAAGATTACCGGCGGTCAGTATAAGGGGCAGAATTGTGAACTTGATAACTCAAATTCATTTCAAAGAGGTGCATTCTGCACGACAGGAACAAAGGTTATTGCGGTAGTAAAAGATATAGATGGTGTGATTACGGGTTCTGTGTACAATTATGACAGGACAATGATGGTATATGTTCTGCTTGGGCTGTTTTCGCTTTGTCTTGTGCTTGTCGGAGGCAAAAAAGGAGCAGCGGCACTCTACGCACTGATATTTACATTTATATGTGTAATATGTATGTATGTTCCGCTTCTTTATATCGGTCTGAACGGGATATTTGCGGCACTTCTCACATCGGTTGTGATTCTTGCGGCATCGATATATATATTAAACGGAGTTTCTTCAAAGACGGTCTGTGCAATAATCGGAACAACAGTAGGCATAGTTTTGTCGGGAGGCCTTGCAATGATTGCGGGCAGCCTTTCAAATTTCAACGGATATAACATGTCTGATGCGGAATCAATGATATATATAGCCAATAGTTCAAAATTGCATGTTTCGGATATTTTGTATGCGGGAATATTAATATCGTCACTCGGTGCGGTGATGGACGTAAGTGTGTCTATAGTTGCCGCTATAACCGAGATTCACGAAAAGGCACCTGATTTGAAAGCAAAAGAGCTGTTTATGTCAGGTATGCACGTCGGACACGATATGATGGGAACCATGTCAAATACGCTCATTCTTGCATACACGGGTTCGGCAACGGGAACACTTCTTACGATATATTCTTATGAGATGCCTTTCCTTCAGATTATGGGTTACAATTCCATAATAACAGAAATAGTCTGCGGACTCTGCGGTACAATCGGCGTGATACTGACGGTTCCGATACAGGCATTTATAACGACGGTGGCGTTGAAAATGAAAAAGTAGGCATATTCAAAATATAAAAGTGATTGACACGAAAATATTAATCAGTTACACTTGTACTTGTATAAATACAAAAATATGTGTTTTATTAACAAAAGTACAGGCGTAACTGTTTTTTTTATTTTAAATTATGCCTGATGAGTGAATAAGACAAAAGAGGAGGGTTATGAAAAAAATTAAATTGTTATTTCAAATGATGATTGTGTGCTTTGTTTTTCTTATGTGAATTGGGAAGAGGTAATATAGAATGAAAACAAAAATAAAAATAGGCATTATATTAATATTAAGTCTGTTGCTGATAATAATATGCTGGAATATATACAAACAAAGCCCGAGATACATAATAAAAGATACGGTTATGTGGTATGAAAAAGATTTTACAATACCGTTATTCTGCAAAAAAGTGAAGTTTGAGTATGATGATGAAACTGGAGAGTACGCAGGTAAATTTTTAATTACTAAAAAACAGGCTGATAAAATTAAAAAGAAATTAACTAGTGCGAGAGCAAGGTCAGGAAATTCAACACATGCAGAAAATGAGTACAAAGGGGAGGATATACGTGAATTAAGTGAAAAAATATTAAATACAACTGTGGTTTCTAAGAATCTGTTGTATACAACATATATGGGAAAAGAAAAAAAGAGAGATGATATTGATTCTCAGGAAATTTTCCCGGAAAGTTGGCTGATAGAAAATGAGGAAAATTTGATATTATTATATAGAATTATGCCACAATATGGATATGCAAGATTATTTAATGAAAGCGATATAGAAAACGTACCAATTAGTTATGTCCTTATATATATGGATAAAGAAGGAAAATATTATTTTTGTATAAAAAGAGCAGAGTATTCTAATTGGAAAGGACTTGATATGAGATAACAATGTTATAGCAGAAAATATGAAAGGTGATAAAGTGAAAACAAAAATAAAAATAGGCATTATATTAATAAGCTTGTTTTTTATAATAATGTGTTTGAACATATACAAACAAAGTCCGAGGCATATAATAAAAGATACTGTTATGTGGTATGAAAAAGATTTTACAATACCGTTATTCTGCAAAAAAGTAAGGTTTGAGTATGATAGGGAGACGGGTAAATATACAGGTAAATTTTTAATTACAAAAAAACAGGCTGATAGGATTTATAATAAATGGAATAGTGCAAGGAAAAGGTATTGTGATTCAATAGATGTTCAAAATGAACATTCGTGTGATGATATAAGTGAATTAAGTGAAAAAATATTAAATACAACAGCAGTTTCTAGCAATCTGATGTATAAGACATATATGGGAAAAGTAAAAAAGAGAGATGATATTGATTTTAATGAAATATATCCTGAAAATTGGATGATAGAAGATGAAGACGAGTTTTTATTATTGTATTGGACACAGCCACAAACAGGATATGGTGCATTATTTAACGATTCGGAATTGGTTGATGGACACAGACCGATATGTCATATTATGGTGTACAGAGATAAAAAAGGAAAATATTATCTTTGTATAAAGAGAGAGGGGAATGATTTATATTAAAAAAATTATGAAAAAATCTAAAATAAAATTAATAAACATATTAGTAATAATTGTAGCTGTAATGTTTATATTTATAATTTTAAACATATACAAACAAAGTCCGAGGCATATAATAAAAGATACTGTTATGTGGTATGAAAAAGATTTTACAATACCGTTATTCTGTAAAAAAGTGAAGTTTGAGTATGATAAAAAGAGCGGTAATTATACAGGAAAGTTTGCAATAAGTGAAAAACAAAAAGATAGCTTATTTGATAATTTAAAAGAATTTAACGAACGAAGCGTAAATGTAACAAATAGTATTGATAAATATAAAGGCAATTTAAGAAATTTGGATAAAAAAACGCTTAATACAACGATGGTATCATATAATCTTTTATATAAGTATTATTTTAAAAAAGAAAAAAAGAGAGACGACATACAGATAGATAAAATATATCCGGAAGAATGGATGCTGGAAAACTGTGATGAGTTAATAGCAATTTATTTAACAGAACCCAGATATATAAAAGACAGTTGTGACGAAACTGTTTTATCTGATTATAGTAACTTGATTAATGGAAAGGTGCCAAGGTGTTGCATAGTGATATATAAAGATAAAGTCGGAAAATACTATTTTTGTATAAAAAGAACAGATTATTCCGACTGGGATGGACCTGATGTTTGGTAACAGTGTTTTAGCAGAAAACATAAAAGGCGATAAAATGAAAACAAAAATAAAAATAGGCATTATATTAATATTAAGTCTGTTGCTGATAATAATATGCTGGAATATATACAAACAAAGCCCGAGATACATAATAAAAGATACGGTTATGTGGTATGAAAAAGATTTTACAATACCGTTATTCTGCAAAAAAGTGAAGTTTGATTATGACCGTGAGACAGATACTTATACAGGAAAATTTTGTTTAAATGAGGAAGACAAAGATAAGTTAATGGATAAGCTTGAAAATGCACACGAAAGGTCCAAAGAGCAGCAGTATATATTTTTTCAACAACAGGGAGATTCAATAAGAAAATTGGGAGAAGTTGTATTGAATACAACTGTAGTTTCGGATAATCATGCAGAAAAACAGAATATAGATTCAGAAAAAATATATCCTGAAAGCTGGATGTTGGAGGATAATGCAGAACTTATAGGGTATTATTGGACATCTCCAAGATATATAGAAAGTGTGACACTGTTTCAGGATATAAATGAATACGGGAAAATACCATATTGCTATATAGTTATATATAAAAATACAGAAGGAAAATATTATTTATGTGTAAAAAGAACTTATTTTGATGATTGGGATGGACCGGAAAGCCTGTGAAATTTTTCAAATAGTCCTTGAATAAAATATTTTCGTATGTTATGATACCAATATCAAAATGTCTTTAGTGGGCGGACAGCTCTGTAAGGCAATAACAGAATATATTATAAAGACTGTGAAAGAGACTCTTTTTCATGGAACCTGACAGGAAAGCGGTGTCGTCGGCTGAGAGCACCCGCAGGGAATTGATTGAGGGAACACTCCGGAGTTGGATAGCTGAACCGACGGATATGATTTGAATTTGGCGGCTAGGTTATTTCGTTGCACGCGTTAAGTGCTAATGAGAGATATGTAATTTTTGTAAGTGCATATCTGATGCGGGTGGTACCGCGGATAATAAGTTTATTCGCCCCGGGATACAATTAATGTATTCCGGGGCTTTTGTGTGTGACAAAATTAAAAACATATTTTGCCGCACATAAGGCTTTTTCAAAAAGAGCGTAGTTAAGAAAGGAGATTACGATGTCAAACATTTACAGAGACAGAACATTAAATCAGGTCAGTGAACAGGATATTGACAGCAATTTAAGAGTAGCGGGCTGGGTAGAGAATATCCGTGACCACGGCGGTGTATCATTTATCGATTTAAGAGATATGTATGGTGTGCTTCAGGTAGTTATCAGAGATGCAGAACTTTTAAAGGGAATCAAAAAAGAAGAATGTATCAGTATAGAAGGTATCATGGAAAAGAGAGATGAGGAGACATACAATCCAAAGATTCCTTCAGGTACAATCGAACTTGAAGCAAAGAAAATTACCATGCTCGGACAGGTTTATCAGACACTTCCGTTTGAAGTTATGACGTCAAAAGAGGTCAGAGAAGATGTTCGTCTCAAATATCGTTATCTTGACCTTAGAAATCAGAAAGTAAAAGACAATATCATTTTCCGTTCAAAGGTAATTTCATTCCTTCGACAGAAAATGACAGATATGGGATTTTTGGAGATTCAGACACCTATTCTTTGTGCCTCTTCTCCTGAAGGTGCAAGAGATTATATCGTTCCATCAAGAAAATACAAGGGAAAATTCTATGCACTTCCACAGGCACCACAGCAGTATAAGCAGCTTCTTATGGTATCCGGTTTTGATAAATATTTTCAGGTTGCACCATGTTTCAGGGATGAAGATGCAAGAGCTGACCGTTCACCGGGAGAATTCTATCAGCTTGACTTTGAGATGAGCTTTGCAACACAGGAAGATGTTTTCCGTGTAGGTGAGGAAGTTCTCTCAGAAACATTTGAAAAATTTGCACCAAAGGGATTCAAGGTTACACAGGCTCCTTATCCAATCATAAGCTACAAGCAGGCTATGCTTGAGTTTGGTTCAGACAAGCCTGACCTCAGAAATCCGTTAAGAATTATAGACCTTTCTGAATTTTTTAATAAATGTACTTTCAAGCCGTTCCAGAATAAGACTGTAAGAGCTATCAATGTTCATGCAAAGCTTTCAAAGGGACAGCATGAAAAGCTCCTCAAGTTTGCTACAGGTCTCGGAATGGGTGGTCTCGGTTATCTTGAAGTATTAGATGACCTTTCATATAAGGGACCAATTGATAAGTTTATTCCAGATGAGTTAAAGGGTGAAATCAGAGAACTTGCAGGACTTCAGGCAGGAGATACAATTTTCTTCATGGCTGACAAAGAAGACAGAGCTGCATATTATGCAGGACAGATTAGAACAGAACTCGGTGAAAGACTCGACCTTATTGAAAAAGATGCTTACCGTTTCTGTTATGTCAACGATTTCCCAATGTTTGAAAGAGACCCGGAGACAAAGAAGATTGGATTTACACATAATCCTTTCTCAATGCCACAGGGTGGTCTTGAAGCATTAAATACAAAAGACCCGCTTGATATTCTTGCTTATCAGTATGATATTGTTTGTAACGGTGTAGAACTTTCTTCAGGTGCCGTAAGAAACCATGATATGCAGATAATGGTTAAGGCATTTGAAATTGCAGGATATGATGAAGAAGTATTAAAGGAGAAGTTCGGAGCGTTGTATAACGCATTCCAGTTCGGTGCACCGCCACACGCAGGTATGGCACCTGGTATTGACAGAATGATTATGCTTCTTACAAATGAGGAAAATATCCGTGAAGTTATCGCATTCCCAATGAGCGGTACTGCACAGGATCTTATGTGTGGTGCTCCTAATGAGGTAACAGAGCAGCAGCTTAGAGAAGTTCACATAAAAGTCCGTGATTAAAACAAGGCAGACAAGCTGCCGGGAATGGCAGCTTGCATTTTACTTCGCAAACAAGGAGGACAAGCTGCCGGAACCGGCAGCTACGAGATTGCTTACGCAACTCGTATCATTTGCTTCGCAAAACAAGGAGGACAAATCCTCTGCTCCTGCAGGGGCAGTCGCATTTGCTTCGCAAACAAGGAGGATTATATGGCAAACGTAATTGATGACGCAACGATTGATTATGTAGGTATCCTTGCCAAGCTTGAACTTTCTGACGAAGAAAAAGAACAGGCTAAGAAAGATATGGCGAGCATGCTTGATTATATTGACCAGCTTAATGAGCTTGATACAACAGGCGTTGAGCCTATGTCACACGTATTTCCTATTGAAAATGTAATGCGTGAAGATGTTGTTACTAACGGTGATGAAAGCGAAAAAACACTTTTCAACGCACCTGAAAGAAAAGACAAGACATTTGTTGTACCAAAAACTGTTGAATAGAAAGGAGCGGCCATGGGATTGTTGGATTTGACAGCAGTGGAACTTGACGGGCAGATTAAGTCGGGAAAAACCACAGCAGTAGAGGCAATGGAAGCTGTTATTGCAAACATTGACAGCAAAGAAGGAGAGCTTAACTGTTATGTTACATTTGACAGGGAAGCAGCACTTTCGGCAGCAAAAGAAGCCCAGAAAAAGATTGAGGCAGGAGAACTTACAGGACCTCTTGCAGGTGTGCCGATTGCAATAAAAGATAACATGTGTACAGAGGGTGTTCTTACAACATGTTCATCAAAAATATTAGGAAACTTTATACCACAGTTTTCAAGTGAAGCTGTAAAAAGAATAGAAGAAGCGGGAGCTGTTGTCATCGGAAAGACAAACATGGACGAATTTGCCATGGGTTCTACAACCGAGACATCAGCTTACGGTCCGACTAAGAATCCGTGGAACACAGAGCATGTACCGGGCGGTTCTTCAGGCGGTTCGGCTGCGGCAGTTGCAGCAAATGAGTGCTTTTGTGCACTTGGTTCTGACACAGGCGGTTCTATACGACAGCCTGCATCATACTGCGGTGTTGTCGGCATGAAACCGACATACGGAACAGTTTCACGTTACGGACTTATCGCATACGGTTCATCTCTTGACCAGATTGGACCTCTTTGTAAAGACGTTACGGACTGTGCAACTATCATGGAAGTAATCGCATCACATGATAAGAAAGATTCAACATCAGTTGAAAGAAAAGATACAGATTTTACATCAGCACTTGTAGATGATGTTGCTGGAATGAGAATCGGTATTCCGAGAGATTATTTCGGAGAAGGTCTTGACCCGCAGGTAAAAGAGGCGGTTCTTTCGGCAGCGGAAGTTTTAAAGTCAAAAGGTGCTATTGTTGAAGAATTTGATTTGAGTCTTGTAGAGTATGCTATTCCGACTTATTATACAATAGCAGCAGCAGAAGCAAGTTCAAATCTTGAAAGATTCGACGGTGTAAAATACGGTTTCCGTGCAAAAGATTATGACGGACTTCACAGCATGTATAAAAAGACGCGTTCAGAAGGATTCGGGCCTGAGGTTAAGAGAAGAATCATGCTTGGTTCATTCGTATTAAGTTCAGGTTATTACGATGCTTATTATCTTAAAGCACTTCGTGTAAAAGCCATGATAAAGAAGGCTTTTGATGAGGCATTTGCAAAGTATGACGTAATACTCGGACCTGTTTCACCTACAACAGCCCCTAAGCTCGGTTCATCACTTGCAGACCCTATCAAGATGTATCTTGGTGATATTTATACAATTTCCGTAAATCTTGCAGGACTTCCGGGCATAAGCGTTCCGTGCGGAAAAGACGATAACGGTCTTCCTATAGGTGTCCAGCTTATCGGTGACTGCTTTAATGAAAAGAAATTAATTCAGACTGCCTACGCATATGAGCAGGCACGCGGTAAATTTGAGTAAGGAGGAAAAAATAATATGTCGAAACAATACGAAACAGTTATTGGCCTTGAAGTTCATGTAGAACTGGCTACCAAAACAAAGATTTTCTGCGGCTGTTCAACAGCATTCGGCGGTGCACCTAATACACATACATGCCCTGTCTGCACAGGTATGCCGGGCTCGCTTCCTGTCCTTAACAAACAGGTTGTGGAGTATGCGGCAGCAGTTGGTCTTGCTACAAATTGTTCAATAACACAGCACTGCAAATTTGACAGAAAGAATTATTTTTATCCTGATAACCCACAGAATTATCAGATTTCACAGTTATATCTTCCGATATGCCGTAACGGACATGTTGATATTAAGCTTGAAGATGGAACAGAGAAGGCAATAAGAATCCATGAAATCCACATGGAAGAAGATGCCGGAAAACTTGTCCATGATGACTGGGAAGATGTTTCATATGTTGATTACAACCGTTCAGGCGTTCCGCTCATCGAAATCGTATCTGAGCCTGATATGAGAAGTGCAGAGGAAGTAATCGCTTATCTTGAAAAATTAAGACTTATAATACAGTATCTCGGAGCATCTGATTGCAAACTTCAGGAGGGTTCAATGAGAGCCGATGTAAACCTTTCGGTAAGGGAAGTCGGAAGTACAGAATTCGGCACAAGAACAGAGACAAAGAATCTTAACTCATTTTCTGCTATTTCAAGAGCTATTGAAGCAGAGCGTGACAGACAGATTGATTTGATTGAATCGGGAGAAGCCGTTATTCAGGAAACAAGAAGATGGGACGACAATAAGGCGTATTCATATGCAATGCGTTCAAAGGAAGATGCACAGGATTACAGATATTTCCCAGACCCAGACCTTGTTCCGCTTAACATAAGCGATGAGTGGCTTGGTGAAATCAGAAGCCGTCAGCCTGAGTTTAAGACAGAAAAAATGGCACGTTATGCCACAGAGTATGGAATTCCTGAATATGACATTAATCTTATTACAGATTCCAAGAAACTTGCTGATATTTTTGAGGCAACAACATCACTTTGCAATCAGCCAAAGAAAGTTTCTAACTGGATTCTCGGCGAGACAATGAGAATTCTTAAAGATAAGGACATGGAGCCTGAAGATATTACATTTTCACCTGAAAATCTTGCAAAGCTTATCAAGCTTGTAGAGGCAGGTACTATCAACGGTTCTGTTGCAAAAGACATATTTGCCGTTATATTTGACGAAGATGTAGACCCTGAAGCCTATGTGAAAGAAAAAGGTCTTGCACAGGTGAGCGATGAGGGCGAGCTTCGTTCGGTAGTTGAAAAAGTGATTGCAGACAATCCGCAGTCAGTTGAAGATTACAGAAATGGTAAAGATAAAGCAATCGGTTTCCTTGTCGGACAGACGATGAAAGCAATGAAAGGAAAAGCAAATCCTGGTCTTGTAAATAAAATTTTAAAAGAGCTTTTATAATAAAATCATGAGAAGCCGGGCTGGTTATGCAGTCCGGCTTTGTTAGAAAATAAATTTGGTAAGTACAGAATCAAGAATAATTAGATGAGAAAAATTTTATAAGGAGAAATTTATGTTAAAAGAAAATTTTAAAGTGGCAGTTCCTGAATTTCCTGATAGAAAGACATCAATTACAGCATATGGTGCTGTTAAAAATGTATATGATGACGATACAGGAAGAATAAATGCAAGAGTCATAAATGAGGCAATAAAAAGTATGTCGTCACAGGGCGGCGGTACGGTAGTAATTCCGCAGGGGGTATGGATGACATCACCAATCAGGCTTTTATCCGGGGTTCGTCTTTATCTTGAACGTGGAGCAGTTCTTAAATTCACAAAAAATAAGAAAGACTATCCGTTAGTTATTACTAATTATGAAGGTCAGGAATGTATAAGAACAGTTTCACCTATTTCAGCGGACGGAGCTGAAAATATCGCAATAAGCGGATATGGTGTTATAGATGGAAGCGGCGATTTATGGCGTCCTGTAAAACAGTTCAAGCTTACAGAAAGACAGTGGGATGCACTCCTTAAAAAGAGCGATTATGTTATTGAAACAAAAGAGGGTGGCATATGGTTTCCGTCAGAAAGTGCATATCTTGGAAACAAGGCAAATATTCAGGGAAAAACACATGACATATTGCCACAGGCGGCAGATTATTATGATTTTTACAGACCTGTTATGGTTGAAATTAAAAATTGCAGCAATGTACTTCTGGAACAGGCAACATTTATGAATTCTCCTGCATGGAACATACATCCGATATTCTGTAAAAATCTTACTGTGCGTGACATTACGGTAAGCAATCCGTATTATGCACAAAATGGTGATGGAATAGACGTTGAATCGTGCCACAATGTTGAAATATACAACAGCACATTTGAAACAGGTGATGATGCAATCTGCATAAAATCAGGAAAAAATGCTGAGGCGAGAACATTTGAAGACCCATGCGAAAATCTTTATATACATGATTGCATAGTAAATGAAGGCCATGGCGGATTCGTAATCGGAAGTGAGATGTCGCGTGATGTAAAAAATATACTCGTCGAAAACTGTACATTTGCAGGTACAGACGTTGGCATCCGCATAAAGAGTGCAATGGGACGCGGCGGTGTTGTAGAAGACATTACAATCCGTAATATTAATATGATAGACATAAAAAACGAAGCTGTAATCCTCACGATGGGATATGTGCTCAATTTACTTGATAAAAATGAGACGATTGCACAGGTTGATGAGAGCGATGTGCCGTATTTCAAAAATATCCTCATTGAGCAGATAGAATGTAACGGCTGTGATACAGCGGTAAAAATCGAGCCGATAAGTGGTCGTGAAAATACAATTTCAGATATTACTATAAAAGATTCGGTGTTTGCAGCTAATAAAGAAAATGTGATAAATGGGGAGAATATAGTTATTATATAAAAAGAATGAAAATATATTGATGTTCTGTATATACAAAAGTTGCTGCCGTATTGGCGATAATGACATTATTTTATTTAACTGCGTGCGGTGGCAAAACTGAAAATACAAATAAAAAATCTTGAGCTGAAAACAACGGTGACAGATGGATTTTCTATATATCAAGCAGATTTTGCCGGTTGCGAGAGTGATGTTATGCAGTTGCTTGATAAGGTTGGAATAAACAGATAAGAATATTTTTGAATATTAAAATTTAATAGACATACTAAAATTTATCAGTTATACTGTACTTGTATAAATACAAAAATATATGTTTTTTGTATATTAAAGTATTGGTATAACTGATTTTTTTAATGCAAAAGACAAGTAGGAGGGTTATGAAAAAAATTAAATTATTATTTAATTGGAAAATATAAGAGATAATGAAAATAATCCATATAATTCTCGAAATAAAATATATGCTGTGGTGAAGATAAAGACAGATACACAGGATGAATTTGATAAAGCATGGAATTCGTTAGGGATGTATGATGAAAAAGATTGTAATATATATTCGTTAATAATGAATATGCACGGTACGCCAACGGAAATATTCAGTGATGTTGGTTCAAGTCCAATGAGAATGTCAATACAGGATGTAGAAAAATTAAAAACAAAACTTGTACAGAGACTTGTTTTATTACAATGTAATGTTGGAAAAATAGAAAAAGCGGGAAATAACATAGCTTCGGCGTTTGCAAGATCAGTGACAGGAAAAGTACTGGCTGGAGATGGTGTAGTAAATCAAAATGAGGTTAGAACAAAGGAATACGAAAATAGTGGGGATACTTTTTATAAGGATAATCAAAATATTTTTGTGAGATATTATGTAGATGATGAAGGGTGGTATATATATAAACATGATTGGAATGAAAGGGTTGTAAAATATGTCTATGCTGCACCTAATGGAAAAATGTATAGATTATATCAACTGATAAATATGCTTGATATATAAATCATAAGGGGGTCAGATGAATAAAAAGAAAAGAATATTAATAAAATTGTCGGTTTGTCTGTCTGTTATAGTATTTGCGGTTCTGTATTTTATAAGCCCGAGACAGATAATAAAAAGAACGGTAATGCGTTATGAAAGAGATTTTACAATTCCTGTATTTTGCAGGCAGATAAGATTTGAATATGACATAAAAACAGGAAGCTATTGCGGAAAATATGAAATCAGCAAAAGGCAGGCAGACAAGATATTGGAAAAATTAAATTATTTGTATGACAGAAGTTATGTTTATTTTTGGAAGAAAAAAATAATGGAAGATGAATATGCACAAATTTTAGATTCAACTATATTGAACAGTACAATAATATGGAATTTGTTATTGGAATCTGAAGATACAGGTGAAATATTACATAACAGAAAAGATATAAAATCAGAGGGATTATTTGAAGAAAGCTGGCTTACAGAAGCTGATGCAGAGATTCTGGCGATATATAATATTTATGCGGATAAATATTTGAATTATACATTATATCAATATGATGGAAAAGAAAGAGACAGTTTTGTGACAGTATATAAAAATAAACAAAATAAATATTATATAAGTATAAAATACGTTGTATATACAGAATTAGAGGATTGGGGAGGACCTAATTTGAAGTAAAGTAATAATTCATAAATTATAAGGGGGGTCAGATGAATAAAAAGAAAAGAATATTAATAAAATTGTCGGTTTGTCTGTCTGTTATAGTATTTGCGGTTCTGTATTTTATAAGCCCGAGACAGATAATAAAAAGAACGGTAATGCGTTATGAAAGAGATTTTACAATTCCTGTATTTTGCAGGCAGATAAGATTTGAATATGACATAAAAACAGGAAGCTATTGCGGAAAGTTTGAAATCAGCAAAAGACAGGCAGACAAAATATTGGAAAAATTAAATTATTTGTATGACAGAAGTTATGTTTCTTTGAAAAAGAAGCCGTGGATTGATGAGAAAAATGTACAAATTATAGATTCTAACACATTAAACAGTACGTTGGTATGGAATTGGCTGTTGTTAGAAGATAAAGAAAAAAATAATACATTATATAACAGAGAAGACATAAATTCGGCAGATTTATTTGAAGAAAGCTGGCTTGCGGAGGCTGATGCGGAGATTTTGGCGATATATGAAATATATGCGGATAAATATATGGAATATACATTATACAGATACGATGACAAAGAAAGAAACAGTTTTGTGACCGTGTATAAAAATAAACAAAATAAATATTATATAAGCATAAAGCATGTTGTATATACAGAATTGGAGGACTGGGGAGGACCAAATTTGAAATGGAATAAGAATACATAAATCAAATGATGAAGCAGGAGGTGATTTTATTAAATCGAATAAAAAGAAAAAAATAATAATATTATCGGTTGTTTCGATTGTTGCAGCCGCATTGACGATAGCAGGAAGAATATTTTATGTGAAAAGTCCTATGTATATAATGAAGCAGACTGTAATGTGGTATGAAAAAGATTTCACAATACCGATATTTTGCAAAAAAGTGAGATTTGAGTATGACAAAAATACAGGCGGTTATATCGGAAAATTTAAAATAAGCGGACGTACTTCGGATAAATTGCTTAAAAAGCTTGATAATGCTTTTGACAGAAGCAGAATCGGAGATTATAAGGCATTATCATATCAGAATATAACGGTATATCCTTATGAACTTAACGCAACTGTTGTAGAGGATAAAGCAATGAGAAGTCTGATATATTATTATGAAGAGGAAAAGACAGAGCCGGATACGGGTAAAATTTTTGATGAGGATTGGATGATTGAAGCTGGTGCGGAATTGCTGGCATATTACATTATTTATCCAAGATATATAGAAGGTGCAACAAAATATCAGAAACCGCAGAACGGTGAGATTCCAAAATCATACATAGTAATATATAAGAACACTGACAATGAATATTATTTTTGCATAAAACACACAGATTATTGATTTTGACATTTCTTTGTTATATAATTTGTCTGTGTTGCTTTAAAAAGTGACATGCTTAACCAATATTAATATAATGGCATGTGTCCTTATGCTGGGACAGACATGTACAGAAACGGAGGATTATAATGGAAAACTTAAAATTACTTTATGAAGGAAAAGTAAGAGAAGTTTATGACAATGGTGACAGCTTGATAATGGTTGCAACAGACCGTATATCAGCATTTGACAATATCCTGAAGAACAAGATTACTGATAAGGGTGCTATTCTTACTCAGATGTCAAAGTTCTGGTTTGATTATACAAAGGACGTAGTTCCTAATCATATGATTTCTGTAGATGTTAATGATATGCCTGAATTCTTCCATAAGGATGAGTATAAAGGCAGAAGCATGAAGTGCAAGAAGTTAAAGATGCTTCCTATTGAATGTATCGTAAGAGGTTATATCACAGGCAGCGGCTGGGCAAGCTACAAAGAAAACGGAACAGTCTGTGGCATTAAGCTTCCTGAAGGATTACAGGAGTCTGAAAAGCTTCCTGAGCCAATCTACACACCAAGTACAAAAGCTGAAGTTGGCGACCATGACGAGAATATTTCATATGAGAGAAGTATTGAAGTTCTTGAAAAAGCATTTCCTGGAAAAGGCGAATACTATGCTACAAAAATAAAGGACTGCACAATCACACTTTATAAGAAATGTGCAGAATATGCACTCAGCAAAGGCATTATAATTGCTGATACAAAGTTTGAATTCGGTCTTGATGAAGATGGCAATGTGGTAATCGGCGATGAGATGCTCACACCGGACAGTTCAAGATTCTGGCCATTGGAAGGCTATAAGCCTGGTCAGGGACAGCCTTCATTCGATAAACAGTTTGTAAGAGACTGGTTAAAGGCAAATCCTGATAATGATTTACTTCTTCCTGATGAGGTTGTAACAAAGACTGTTGACAAGTACAAAGAAGCATATGAACTTTTAACAGGCACACCATTTTCTAAATAATTTTAGACAAATAAGAGTATGGAGAAGTTGATGGATAACAATAATATTATGAATACAGCCGATTTTGACGGGCTTCATGAGGAGTGCGGAGTATTCGGTGCATATGATTTTGATGGAGAAGACGTTGCATCTACAATATACTATGGTCTTTTTGCATTACAGCACAGAGGACAGGAAAGCTGCGGTATTGCCGTAAGTGATACCAATGGTCCTAAGGGCAAGGTAATGTCTTACAAAGATATGGGTCTTGTAAATGAAGTATTTAATCCGGAAAATCTTGAAAAATTAAAAGGAAATATCGGTGTCGGACATGTGCGTTATTCGACAGCGGGCAGCAGTGTCCGTGAGAATGCACAGCCTCTTGTTCTTAATTATGTCAAGGGAACACTCGGTATGGCACATAATGGTAATCTTCTTAATGCAGTTGAGCTGCGTGAGGAATTGTCATATACAGGTGCTATTTTTCAGACAACTATTGATTCAGAAGTAATTGCATATCTTATTGCGAGAGAAAGACTCAAAGTAGGAACTGTCGAAGAGGCAGTTAAAAATGCAATGTTAAAGATAAAAGGTGCTTATTCGCTTGTAGTAATGAGTCCGAGGAAGCTTATCGGTGCAAGAGACCCGTTTGGATTTAAGCCGCTTTGTATTGGTAAGAGAGATAATACATATTTCTTATCATCAGAGACATGTGCTCTTGATACTGTAGGTGCAGAATTTGTAAGAGATGTGCTTCCTGGTGAAGTGGTAACAATTACAAGCAAAGGAATTGAATCTGATACATCGCTTTGTCAGAAAAATAACGCAAGATGTATATTTGAATATATTTATTTTGCAAGACCTGATAGTAAGATTGATGGAATGGGTGTATATGAATCAAGAATTAACGCAGGACGTATTCTTGCAAAAACTCATCCTGTAGATGCAGATTTGGTTGTGGGTGTTCCAGAATCAGGCAACCCGGCGGCACTTGGATTTTCACTTGAATCAGGTATTCCTTACGGAAATGCATTTATAAAAAATAACTATGTCGGAAGAACTTTCATCAAGCCAAAACAGGCACAGAGAGAATCCAGCGTAAAGGTTAAGCTTAACGTATTAAAAGAAGCAGTTGCCGGAAAGAGAGTTGTTATGATTGATGACTCAATCGTAAGAGGTACGACAAGTGCAAGAATTGTCAGTCTCCTTAAAAATTCAGGAGCAAAGGAAGTTCATGTGCGTATAAGCTCACCGCCGTTTAAACATCCTTGTTATTTTGGTACGGATATTCCGTCAGAAGACCAGCTTATCGCTACAGGAAAGACAGTAGATGAAATCTGTAAAATAATAGGAGCAGATTCGCTCGGTTATCTTGAAGTTGACAGATTAAGCGAGATGATTTGTGGAGGAACAGGATTCTGTGATGCCTGCTTTACAGGAAATTATCCGATGGATCCGCCTACACAGGACATTCGCGGAGAGATGGGCTGATTAAAATTAAAAATCAATTTTAGTGTATACATAAAATCGTCAGAATCCGTGCAATAACGAATTCTGACGGTTTTTGCTTTTTATTAATTAATTATTTTTTACATATTATTTTTCAAAAGCTGCAATCTTTTTGAGATTGTCAGGAATTGCAATATGTTGCGGACAGTTCTTTTCGCAGCGGTGGCAGTTCAGACAGTCGGAAGATTTTCCGCGATTGTATATTATGCGGTTGTGGTACATGTTTGAAAAATTATTGTTAATTTTATAGTTGTTGTAAAGACCAAAAAGCTGCGGGATAGGTATGTTTTTCGGACAGACCTCCATACAGTAGCCACATGATGTGCAAGGAATTTCAACCGATTTTTCAATTATTTTAATAACTTTTTCAAGAATTTCTTTTTCATCTTCATTAAGCGGTGTGAGATTATCAAAAACAGAAGTGTTATCAAGTACCTGTTCCATTGTATTCATGCCGCTTAAAACCATAAAAACATTATCAAGTGAAGCAGCAAACCGGAGAGCATATGATGCTGGTGAAGCATCTGGATTAAAATCTCTTAACAAATCAGCAGCTTCTTTTGGGAGATTTGCAAGAGTCCCCCCTTTTACAGGCTCCATTACAATAATAGGTTTGCCGTGTCTTACGGCAGTTTCGTAGCACAGATGAGATTGTATTATTTTGTTATTCCAGTCAAAATAATTAATCTGAAGCTGTACAAAATCGACATCAGGATGTTCTGTAAGGATTCTGTCAAGAGTTTCGGCATCATCGTGAAATGAAAATCCAAATTTTCTGATTTTTCCTTCTTTTTTCATCTCTTCGGCAAATTCAAATCCGCCGAATTCAGAGGTCTTTGCATATCTGTCTTTTCCCATGTTGTGCATAAGATAATAGTCAAAATATTCGGCACCGGTTCTTTCAAGCTGTCTGTTAAAGTACATAGGATATTCATCACCGGATTTTACAAGAATGGTAGGCATCTTGTCTGCAATTATGTAATCTTTGCGGTCATACCTTTCGGTCAGGGCTTTTTTAATTGCCCCTTCTGATTTTTCATCATGATAAGGATATGCTGTATCAAAATAATTAAATCCTTTTTCAATAAATTTATCTGCAAGCTGATTAAAATAATTCTGGTCAATGCTTGTCTTATCCTCTGGATTAATAAGAGGGAGTCTCATGGTTCCGAAACCTAATTTTTTCATAAATACTCCATTCTGCCACAATAGATATTTTTTGTGGCATATTATTTACGTGTGTAGCGAGCCAAAGTCCGTGCTTGCACGAGACCTTGGCGACTGCCGCGATAACTTGAGAAACTCGCGGAGCGTGTTTCTCATAGTTATGTGGATATATGTATCTGCGGGCAGATTGCATACGTTATTATATAAAATTATATATGATAAAGAACGGAATTTAAAGTTAAACAGTGAATTAAATTATTAAAATTAAAGAAAAAACAGGAAAAAAACGGGAAGATTTGCTATAATAATGAAAAATTGAATGTGACCGGAGTGCAGAAAATGATAATTTTGGCAATGGCAATTTACTGCGAGGCAAAACCGCTGATTGAGAAATACAGATTAAAAAAAGATGAGTCATATATGCCGTTTACAGTATTTGCAAATGAAGAAAAAGAAATATTGTTAATTATTACAGGGATAGGTAATGCTGCTGCTGCGTCATCAGTAGCGGGTGTATGTGCAAAGCTTGATTTGAAAGCAGACAAAAATTTTCTTGTAAATATCGGAACTTGTGCATCAGCATCGGCTTCGGATGAAATATACATATGCAGCAAAATTACGGATGAATCATCAAAACGTACATTTTATCCGGATATGATATATAAAAATCCTTTTAAAGAAGCGGAAATTATAACATCTGCCGTTCTTTTTGGGAATAAAAACGACAAAAATCTGCAGAATACATCAGATACAGTATTATACGATATGGAAGCAGCATTTGTGTGGCAGGCAGGTGCGTACTTTTTTGCACCGCATGAGATGAGTTTTGTAAAAATTCTCTCTGATAATGGTGATACAGAGGGGATAACGCCGGATTATATAACTGCACTTGTGGAAAATCATATTAATATTATTGGTGAATATATAAACAGGCTTCGTGATATTCTAAATGATATTTCATGTGCCGGTGATGAAAAGGCAGCAAAGGAAAAGCAGCTTGCAGACAAGCTTTGTTGGGATTTGTGCTGTTCAAAAACGATGGAATATGAATTAAGGCAGTATATAAGATATTGCTTTATTGAAAATATAGATATTAATGGTGTTGTGTGTAAGATGTATGAAGAAAATATGATGCCGTGTAATGATAAGAGAGAAGGAAAAAAGAGATTTGAACAACTTAAAAGCAGATTATTATAACAGTTTTTTTTCGCATATATATGTTGAAAAATCGGTTGCGGATATGCCCGATACAGTAAGAATCCTGAATAAATTTCCACAGTCACACATTATATATATCGACCACTACAAAGATGTGTTCTGCAGAAGCCGGCAGTCATCGGTTTTACAGCACAGGACACAGAATCTTGTAATTGCAAAAAAAGAAAATAATCTTGTATATGCCGGTGCACCTGTATGCCAGAGCTTTGGAAATGAACATTTTTATTATACATCATGTATGATGAATTGTGTGTTTGACTGTGAGTATTGTTACCTTAAAGGCATGTATCCATCAGGAAATGTCGTACTGTTTGTCAATTTAGACGACATTTTTGATGAAGTGTATAAATTGCTGCAAAAACATCCTGTATATCTTTGCGTTTCATATGATACAGATTTGCTTGCAGTAGAAAATATTTTCGGATATACAAAAAGATGGGTGGATTTTGCAGAAAGACATACTGATTTAAAAATTGAGATAAGAACAAAAAGTTCATGTGAAAAATTTTTAAAAGAAATTGCTCCATCAGACAATATTATATTTGCATTTACGATGTCACCTGATGCAATTATTTCCAAATTCGAGCACAAAACAGCCTCTCTTGATTCAAGAATCAGCTGCATTGAACTTGCATTGGATAAGGGGTTAAAAACGCGGATTGCATTTGACCCAATGATATATTGTAAAAACTGGAAAAGTGTTTATACAGATATGTTTGACAAAATAACAGGCAGAATTGACTTAAATAAACTTCTTGATATAAGTGTCGGAACATTTAGGATTTCTGCGGAGTACATGAAAAATATGCGTAAAGAAGAACCATTTAGTGCAGCTGTTCAGTTCCCATATAAAAATGATAATGGATATTATCATTATCCGGATGAAATTATGAGAGATATGGAAGATTATATGGTATCGCTGGTAAGCAGATACGTTGAAAAAGAGAAAATATTTTTATGGGAGCGGCAGGAAAAATAATAAAATTATAGATTGTGACTGGAGAAACAAAAATATGAAAAAAGCGGCGGTTGTAACAGGAGCATCATCAGGAATAGGTCTTGCGATAAGCAGAATGCTTGTAAAAAACGGATATGAAGTTTTTGGAATTGCGAGAGATTTTTCAAAAGTACATAAAGAAGAACAATTCAACATGATAGAATGTGATATAACAGATACAGAAAAAATAACGCAGATTTTAAAAAAAATCATTTCAGAGAATGAATTGTATATTCTTATAAATAATGCCGGTGTCGGTTATTATGGTTTACATGAAGAACTTAATGCGGCAAAGATAAAGGAAATTGTAAGAACTAATTTTGAAGCACCGATGATTCTTTCGCAGCTTGTGCTGCGTCAGTTAAAGAAAAGTAAAGGATTTATAATTAATATTTCATCAGTTACAGCATTACAGCCAAGTCCGCATGGATGTGCGTATGGTGCGTCAAAGGCGGGGCTTACGGCATTTTCGAGAAGTCTGTTTGATGAGGCAAGAAAATATGGAGTGAAAGTCGTGTCAGTTCATCCTGATATGACAAGCACTGATTTATACAGGAATGCTGATTTTAAAGAAGATGAGGATATGGCGGCACATCTTGAGCCACAAGAGGTTGCACAGACTGTTGAATATATAATAAATATCAGGGACGGTGCGGTGATACAGGAAATTACCATTAAGCCGCAGTTTCACAGAATTAGAAGAAAATAAGGAGGCATAATATGATAAGATTTGGTGTGCTAGGTTCAGGCTACAGAGCTTCTTTGTATTTCAGAATAGCAAAAGCACTTCCTGAACAGTTTGAAATATGTATGGTTCTTTGTCATAGTGAGGAATCAGCATGCAGAGTAAAAGAAAAATTCGATTTTCCTGTGACATGTAAAGATGAAGATATGATAAATTCAAAACCTGATTTTGTTGTATCAGCTGTTACAAAAACACTTATGTGTGATATGGTTGAAAAATGGCTGAATATCGGAATTCCGGTTCTTTCAGAGACTCCGGTTTCACTCGATAACGGCAGACTTTTTCAGGTATGGAAAAATATAAAAAACAACAATTATACGTGTAATAAGCTGCAGGTTGCTGAACAGTATGCATTTTATCCGACATATGATGCAAGAATACAGATAGTAAAATCCGGGCTTATAGGTGAACCTGTTTCAATGACTATATCATGTATGCATGATTATCATGCAGTCAGCATAATACGTGAGTTTCTTGATACAGGAATAAATGATGTAAATGTTATAGGAAAAGCATATCAGATGAAAGTCACTGATACAAAAACACGTTACGAAATTCTTACAAAAGGTGATGTTGTAAGTAAAGAAGAAAAGCACCTTATTATGGAATATGACAACGAAAAGACAGCATTTTATGATTTTATGTCAGACCAGTACAGAAGTGATATAAGAAACAGATTTATAAATGTTCGTGGAACAAGAGGCGAGATAACAGATAATATGGTATATTTCCTGAAAGATAATAATGTTGCTGCATCAGAAAAAATGGATGTTTATAAAGATGAGGAAACAGGAGAAATACTGGCAGTAAGTTTCCGGGGAAGAAAATTGTACATTCCGCCTTTTGGTATATGCGGACTTGGTGAAGATGAAACAGCGGCTGCGAGAGTGTTGGCTGGAATGAAAAAATATGTTGACGGAGGAGAAGAAGTTTATCCTTTAAGATATGCACTTGAAGATGCATATACAGCAAATCTTATGACTACGGCGGCCGGAAATTCATGGCAGCCACAGAATTCACAAAACAGACCATGGAAATAAGAAAAACAAAAAAGCAGCGGAAACTTAACACTTGGAAATGTGTCAGGATTCCGCTGCCTTTGTATTATTTTTAGAATAATACAGATTTAAAAAAATCTAGCTTTTAATCCGATTATGAATTTGAAAATAATAAGAAGCGGAAGTACATATGTAAGATATATTTTTAATTTGCTGCTTAACTTAATGCCTTTTCCGGTATTGGCTTCTTTGATGAAGTTATCCCAGCCCCATCCATTTTTGCATACACAGAATAAAAGATAGATGAGTGCCCCTATAGGGAGTATTAAATCACTTACAAGGAAGTCTTCAAAATCAAGGATTGTTGAGCCGGCACCGAGAGGATTAACTCCTGATAAAATATTGAAGCCCAACGCACATGGAAGTGAAAGTATTATCATAATTATAATATTAATGTAACATGATTTTTTACGTGAAACACCTGTCATATCCATGAAACATGCAATAATACCTTCAAATACGGCAATTACGGTTGAAAATGCTGCAAATGACATAAAGAGGAAGAAGAGGCTTATCAGGAAGCGGAAGAAGCTGAGGCTGAGAAAGCTACAGAGATGTCTTTGTCCCAGAGTGTTGCAGAGATCATGAAGGAGAAGGCTGCCGGAAATGAGGAAAGTGAGGAGAAGCCTGCAGGGGTTCCGCTCAATGAGGAAGGCAAGCCTGATTTTTCCGCAACGATCCGTATGCCGGAGCTGAAGATCCCGAAGTCCATGATTAATGTGGACCCGGAGAATGCAAGCAGTTCCGCGGAGATCCCGGACGCGTCCGGAATTTTCGGAAGTATCGAGGATATTGCGGCATCTGTAGGTGACAGGTCCGGGAAGGATAAAGATAAGGACTTCAACCTGGAGGATACTATTCTGGCAGCAGCTACACAGCAGGGAATCGATATCCCGGAGGAAGAGAAATCTCCGGATGTCCAGCAATCCGACGTAACGGAAGAGCCGGCAGGTATTGAGGATCTGGATATTGCGGCTGATGAATTTGTTCCGGAGGAGCCGGATGCGGCAGATATCGAGGATATCATGGCGCAGATCTCCGCTCAGCAGGAGGAAGAGGTAACGGAGACTTCCGATACCAGACTTCCGGATATCGTATTTGATGAAGATGAGGAGCCGGTTACTGAGGAGGATCTTCAGGCTGCAGAAGCAGAGTTTCTGAATGGTCCGTCAGGAGTACAGAAGCCGGTGGAAGAAGAGGATGTGCTTCCGGAGATTCCTTCACTGGAATCTGAGGAGCAGGTACAGAAGGCGGCAGCAGAGCCTTCAGCGAAGCTTCATCATGAGGAACCGGTGGCTGCAGCGGAAGAGGAAAATCTTCTTGATGAGGAAGAAGAATACAGTGATGACGCCTTTGGATTCCAGGAAGAGGATGACGAGGATGACTTTATCAGCAGTCTCATCGGTGATGATTCTGATGAAGCCATGGAAGAGGACGATGAGGAAGAGGAGCTCAGCGAGGAAGAGCAGCTTGAGAAATTTATCGCTACGATCCATCCGGAAAAGGATCCTACAAAGATCGTTTCCAGAAAGAAAGAGCTCACAGAGGAAGAGAAACAGCTTTTCACCTATTTTGTTACAGTTCCCGGAATGAAGGAACAGCTGCTTGATGTACTCTGCGATGTGCAGATGGGCGCAGCAGACAAGACCTCCCAGACCGGAAATGTGATCGTTATGGGCGGCAGAGAAACAGGTAAGACGAGACTGATCTCAAGTCTGATCCCGGCAATCTGTAAAGAGCTGAATATCGAGGCTTCCAAGGTTGCCTATATATTTGCGGATGATCTCAACGGAAAGGATATTCCGGAGATCGTATCCAAGCTTGCCGGCGGTTTCCTTGTTATCGAGGATGCAAACCAGCTTTCCCAGGAAACAGCAGATGAGCTTGAGGAAGCTATGACCGGAAACACAAAGGGAATGATCGTGATCCTGGAGGATGAAAAGATTGGTATGCGTAAGCTGATCGCAAGATATCCGAAGCTTGCGAAGAAGTTTACATCCATGATCAACATTCCTGTATTTACAAACGATGAACTTGTTAATTTCGCCAAGGTCTATACCATGGAGAATGGATTCCGTATTGACCAGATGGGCATGCTTGCTCTGTATAATCTGATCGGGATCAACCAGAAGGAGGATCAGCCGATGTGCATCGGTACTGTGAAGACCATGCTGGATAAGGCTATGGAGAGAGCTCAGAGCGGATTGTTCAAGCGTTCCAAGAAGCGTGTGGACCGTGATGGCTACACGGTACTTTTTGAAAAGGATTTCAGCTGAAAATAAGAAAAAGCAGAGGTAAAAAATATGGCCAGACCTTATCTTGGTAACCCGAAATATACCATTGAAGTCCTTCAAAAGTATCATTTTGTTTTCCAGAAAAGGTTTGGTCAGAATTTTCTGATCGACGAGCATGTTCTGGAAAAGATCATTGAGTCTTCGGGTATCACGAAGGATGATTTTATACTGGAGATCGGTCCGGGTATCGGAACTATGACCCAGTATCTTGCGGAGGCTGCCAGAGAGGTGGCTGCTGTGGAGATCGACAGTTCGCTGATCCCGATCCTTAAGGATACGTTGAAGGACTGGGATAATGTTTCCGTGATCAATAACGATATCCTGAAAACGGATATCAAAAAGATCGCAGATGAGAAAAACGGCGGTAAGCCTGTGAAGGTGGTTGCGAATCTGCCGTATTACATTACGACTCCGATCATCATGGGGCTTTTTGAGAAGAATGTTCCTGTGGATTCGATCACTGTCATGGTGCAGAAGGAGGTTGCAGACCGTATGCAGGTTGGTCCCGGTACCAAGGATTACGGTGCGCTTTCCCTGGCTGTGCAGTATTATGCGAAGCCGGAGATCGTTGCGAATGTACCGCCGAACTGTTTTATGCCGCGGCCGAAGGTTGGAAGTGCGGTGATCAAGCTGACGCGTTATGAGAAGCCGCCGGTGGATGTGAAGGATGAGGGGCTTATGTTCCGTCTGATCCGTGCATCTTTTAACCAGAGGAGAAAGACGCTTGTGAACGGGATCAGAAATTCCGGAGATTTTTCCCTGAGTAAGGATGAGATCGAGGATGTGTTCAACAGGTGTGACCTTCCGCTGAATATCAGGGGTGAGGCGCTGACACTGGAGCAGTTTGCGATGCTTGCCAACTGTATTTATGATGAGAAAAATTAATATATGATAAACGCAAAAAGAGCCCGGGCAGCTGTTCCGGGTTCTTTTTGCGTTTCCGGACGGGAATGTTGGAGAGGTTTCCTGTCCGGACCTATATATTTGTTATAGAAAGGAGGTTATGTCTGAGGTGTCAGACATAAGTAAGTAATGAAAAATTTACATTTTTTATTTTACTGATGAGATGTTAGGAAAGTTTGTTTAAAATATGAAAATATTGTGAATATATTTTTGATGATATATATAAAGTCTGAATGGTGTGGGTGGGAATGGGGAAAATTGAGGTTTACAGAGGGGTGGGGGTGTGTGGTATACTGAGGGGCGTCGAAAAGGTAATGATGAGGTAATAAAAAGGCAGTAAAAGATAGTTAAAAATAGTAAAAGGCAATTTTTAATAAGGGCTGGTGCCCGTATGGAGGTTGAATATTATGAGAAGATTGAACAAGGTTACAGCTTTGGTTATTGCGGGTGTTATTTCATGTACATCTCCGATGATGGTTATGGCGTCTGATTCCGGTTCTGTTATGAGTCAGGCGGAGGAGATCCTGAAGGATAATGAGGTTGGGTCTCTTGCTTCTGATCCGGATAAGGTTGGGGATATCATTGTTTATGTGAAGGGGCTTTTTGATTCTAACCAGATCACGGATGATGAGATTTCTCAGGGGATCGATGAGGCTGCGGATCATTTTGGGGTGAGTCTTAATGAGGATGATAAGAGTTCGCTGGTTAATATTATCAGTAAATTCCGTGGGATCGAGATGAGTGATGATCAGATCAAGGGGTATGTGAGTGATGCTTATAGTACTTTGAAGGATATGGGTGTTACGAAGTCTGATGTGAAGAATATTTTTGAGAAGGCGGTTGAGTTTATTAAGGGGATGCTTTCACGGCGGTGATGGTTTGTGATGGCTGGTGTTTTTGATGATGTTTTAGATGGAGTTTTTGTTAGAGGGTGAGGGTTGTGGCTCTTTTGTTGGGGTTGTTGTTGGTTTGTTTGGTTGAGATGTACAATATGTACAATGTTTAGGGGTTTGGTTTTGTTTGTGAATGTGGTGTTTTTATAAATTGGGGGAGGACGTTTTGAAAAAAATTGTGCAAATGCGCTAATTGTTTACGAGATGTTCATTGTTTGTTCATATTTGTTTGGTAGTATAGGGATAGTTCGAAAGAACGTTACGAAAGACGCTGTAATGGTGTGTATCTGTATCATTACACATACAATTTTTTTCATAATAATCGCCCCGGTAAGCCACTACCGGGGCACTCCTCGTTTTTGGGCCTTTTTTGGGCTCTTTTTTTTATGGGTGGGGAGGGACGGGACGGACGGACTGCCGGAGGGGCGGCTGCATGGTCGTGCCTGGTGCGGTCGTTTCGCCGGGTCATACTAGGCGTCTGAGGCGCCTGTCGTGCAGGGCGCCCCATAACTCGCCATGTACGCTGATGCGTACCTGGCTCAGACAGATGGGGCTTACTCTGCGGCTTGTGGCCGCAGAGTACCTTCCCGTCAGAAGCCTCAGGCGCTAAGTATGACCAGCGGCTTACTCCGACGCACCGGGTCCCGACCATGCAGCCGTCCCGCTGGCAGTCTGTCCGTTCTGGTTTTTGGGGGTGTGAGGTGTGGTGGTCTGACGGGAGGGTGGTGGGCCATCAACGCTGCGCTGGATGGCTGCAGGGGCTGAGTTTCCTTGTGATGTGCCGGGAGGGGCATCGGCGCTGTGGTGGATGCAGTGGAATGAGGTTTTGGCGGTTTTTGTCGAAGGGTTTTTGTTGACTTTTGCTGGTGGGGTGGTTATACTGAAAGTACATATCTGGGAACATTCTGGGCCGTTCGGCTATCTGATCCCCATATGGTTGGTTGTATAAATATGGCGGGGAGGAGCCGGTTGGTTGTGTGAGGTTTTTTCTTTTGCCATCATAGTGAAAGGAGGAGTCTTATGCAGAGGAAGCGGCTTGAGGATATGAATCTTCTGGATGATTTTTTGTTTAACGCGGTGATGACGTTTCCTGGTATTGGTGAGAGGTTTTGCAGGTTGCTGCTGCAGGTGGTGCTGGGGCGTGAGATCGGGAGGCTGCGGGTTGTTGCGCAGAGGGCTTTTGGTGGCCGGGATGAGGGTTTTCGCGGGGCGCGGCTTGATGTTCTGGCTGAGGAGGAGCTGATGGATGTTTTGGCGGATCCTTCTGTTTTTGATATTGAGCCGGATAATAATGGTGATGTTGTGAGTCTGAAGGATCTGCCGAAGCGGGTGCGGTTTTACCATGCGATCATCGACAGCCGATGTTTGAAGAAGGGTGAGGGTTTCGGGAAGCTTAAGAGGGTTTTTGTTATTTTTGTCTGTTCGTATGATCCGTTTGATCGGGGTAGGATGGTGTATACGATCCGGAATATGTGTGAGGAGATTCCGGAGATGGAGTATGATGATGGGCTGAGGACGGTTTTTCTGAATACGAAGGGAGATGGTGCGGGTGTGCCTGAGGAGCTGGTGGCGCTGCTTCGTTTTTTGGATGATACCAGGGAAGTGAATGCGGTAAATGATGTTTTGAGGGAGTTGCTGGAGATGGTCAGGGTTGTTAAAGATGATGGAAAGGTTACGGTGGCGTATATGAAGAGTTTTGAGATTGAGCAGATGTGGATTAATAAGGGGATCGAACAGGGGATCAGTCAAGGAATCGCCCAAGGGATTGAACAGGGAATTAGCCAAGGAATCAGCCAGGGAATCACTCAAGGGATTGAACAGGGGCGGAGTGAAGAGAGGGTGAATACGTTGAGGGAGAAGGCGCGAGCGGATCGGTTGGAGAGGGAGCTGAGGAAGCTGCGGAAGCTACGGAGAAGTAGAAGAGATGTTTGAGGATGGAAAGGTTACGGTGGCGTATATGAAGAGTTTTGAGATTGAGCAGATGTGGA
>ERZ772858.474-NODE-474-length-53142-cov-6.495338_pt1 | contig 53142 bp, 49 predicted proteins | sample MGYA00512136_ERZ772858 | MGnify/ENA primary metagenome ERZ772858 (study PRJEB29015, sample SAMEA2737726) | human gut metagenome | biome: human gut; feature: human-associated habitat; material: faeces | place: China | collected 2012 ...
TTTTTTTCATTAAACACTGCCCCGCCTTTTGGTTCTAAATCGTTAGGCCATTATAATGACTTCAGTCTAAAATCGCTGAGAGGTCTGTTTCCCTGCTGTTTTGAGCCATTTCCTGTCTCGGATATTTCCCAGGGAACCGCCTTAGCCTGCCCGGTATGCGGTTTTCTCTTCTGCCAAGTCGGTTCCCAGACGCAGTGCGGAAGCTCTTTTCCGGAGAAAGAAGAGGGGGATCGGATGAACTTCCGATCCCCCTGAGAGGTATACTGATGCCACAGAGAGGCGGGGCATCAGACAGTAGCTGCTTCCATAATACAGAAGCGGGGCAGAGACTTACTTTTCGCCGGCGAGTTTCTTGCGGATGAACTCAGGGATGATGCCCTTGACGGACTGCATGGTGACCATGCGGCGCATGATGCCGAGCTGATCCTGAAGCGGAATGCTCTTGGGGCAGACGCTGTGGCAGCCGAGGAGTCCCATGCAGCCGAATACACCATTGTCGTCGCCGATCAGATCATAGTAATCGGCGGGCGTGCGCTCATCGCGGGGATCGATATAGAAACGGGCCATACGGTTGATGGCCGTGGCGCCGATAAAGTCCTTGCGCATAAGAGCCGTTCCGCAGGCAGCCACGCAGCAGCCGCACTCGATGCAGCGATCAAGCTCGAAGATTTTGATCGCCTTCTCGTTGTCCATCCGCTCTTCCTGCGCAGTGGGGTCAAACTGCTTGCTGGTGTGGATCCAGGACTCGATCTTTTTGTCCACGCCGCGGAACCAGGTTCCCGTATCCACGGAGAGGTCTCCGATGATCTTGAAGACCGGAAGCGGGTGCAGGGTGATGTGGGGAGGGAGCGTGCTCGTCTGTGTTTTGCAGGCGAGGCCGGGGCGCCCGTTAATCACCATCGCGCAGGAACCGCAGACACCGGCGCGGCAGCAGAAGTCGAACTGCAGTGTGGGATCCTGCTGTTCACGGATCATGTTGAGCGCCACAAAGAGGTTCATGCGGGGATGCTCAGGCAGCTGATAAGACTGCATGTGCGGCTTGGAGGAGGGGTCCTGCGGGTTGTAACGGAATATATCGAAGGTCAGTGTACGTCCCATGGTGGTTATCTCCCTTAGTCCTCGTCGAAGCCGATGACCTTCTTGTCGGACATGTCACCGGGTATAATCTTGCCGCCGCCGTAGCCGCGGTCCCCTGGGGGAAGAATGAACTTGGTGGTGGCGGGCTCGTACTTGAGCACGGGCAGGGTGGCACCTTCGGGCCAGTAGGCCAGGGTACGCACGAGCCAGTCCTTGTCATTGCGGGCAGGGTAGTCCTCGCGGGTATGGGCACCGCGGCTTTCCGTGCGCTGCAGGGCGCCGTAGGCGGTGCAGAGGGCAAGCCTGATTTCTCCGGGGATGCGCAGTGCCTGGGCGAGCTCGGCGTTGGCGCCCTTAGTGATATTGCCCATGAGACGCATGTTCTTGCTGCGTTCGAGCAGTTCCTGGAGGCGGTTAACGCCGTCCTGCAGGTCCTTGCCGTTTCTGAAGATACCCACGTCCTCCATCATGATGTCCTGCATGGCGTTGCGCAGGGTGTAGCAGTCGTCGCCGGTACCGTGAATCAGGGCGTTGATGCGGTCCTGAACCTTGAGCTCGGCGTCCTTCATGGCCTGGGTGGAGAACTTCGTCTCATAGCCCTGGAGGAACTCGACGACCTTCTTGCCAACGACATGACCGGAGACGATGGTCTCGGCGAGGGAGTTGCCGCCGAGGCGGTTGAAGCCGTGCATATCCCAGCAGGCGGATTCGCCGTTGGAGAAGAGGCCCTTCATACCGTAGACGGCCCCATCCTTGTTGGTCCTGATGCCGCCCATGCTGTAGTGCTGGGTAGGACGGACGGGGATGAGCTGGGTCACCGGATCCACGCCGAGGAAACAGGTGCAGATATCGTAGACTTCCCTCAGGTTGGTCTTGATGTGCTTTTCGCCGAGATGGCGGATATCAAGCCAGAGGTGCTCACCGTAGGGGCTCTTGACGCCGAATCCCTTGCGCATGTGTTCGGTCATGCGGCGGGAGACGACGTCACGGGAGGCCAGCTCGGCCTTCTCCGGCTCGTAGTCGGGCATGAAGCGGTATTCATTCTTGTCGAGGAGGGTGCCGCCATCGCCGCGGCAGCCTTCAGTCACGAGAATGTCAGTGGGCACCGTGCCGGTGGGATGGAACTGAACGGCTTCCATGTTGCCGAGAGGAACGATGCCGGTATCGAGGGCGATGATGTGGCCGCCGCCATCGCAGATGACCGAGTTCGTGGTGGCGCGGTAGATGCGGCCGTAGCCGCCGGTGGCGATGAGCGTGGCCTTGGCGAAATAGCCGACGAGTTCGCCGGTGCGCAGGTCACGGGCGACGCAGCCCATGCACTGATCGCCGTCGTGGATGAGGGCTTCGGCCTGCATGCGGTCATGCACGGTAACGCCGAGCTGAATGGCCCTGTTGTCGAGGGTGTACAGCACTTCGTGTCCGGTACCGTCCGACGTGTAGCAGGTACGCCATTTGGCCGTTCCGCCGAAGGCGCGGGAGTGGATGAGGCCTTCATTTTCGGCCTTTTCCGTGGCCTGGAAGGGCTTGCCGCCCTTGAAGTAGGTGTGCTCGCCGGGAACGACGCGGTTCCAGGGGCAGCCGAGGAAAGCCATCTCTCGCATGGCGATGGGGGCTGTTTTCGCGAAGATGCGGGCCACTTCCTGGTCGCAGCCCCAGTCGGAGCCCTTGACCGTGTCGTTGAAATGGATTTCGAGACAGTCGCCATCGCCCATGATGGAGTTGCCGAGAGCAGCCTGCATGCCGCCCTGGGCGCAGCAGGAATGCGAACGCCTCGGGGGAACGATGCTCAGGCAGATGACGTTGAATCCGGCCTTGGCCGCCTCGATGGCGACGCGTTCACCGGCCAGACCGGCGCCTATGCACAAAACGTCTGTGTGAAAGAAACGCATATTTTTGCCCCTCCTACGCGCTGAACCAGGTGCGGGCTATAGCCGCGACGCCGATGAGAAAATAGGCACCCATGCCGATCCAGGCCCACTTGGTCCAGGCCTGACGGGTTCCGCTCGTGCAGACGCCGAATTTGACGCCAAGGCGGTAGAGGCCGATGCCGGTGTGCAGGACAACGCAGGGCAGGAAGAGGGCGTAGAAGGCAAGCCAGCCGCTGTGCAGCCTGGCCGCGCTCTTGGCACTTTCGATGGGCATGTTGGTCATGACAGCCCAGACGTGGGCGAAAGCGCAGACCAGAATGACAATGGCCGTGAACACCTGGACGAGCCACAGCCAGGTGTCGCGTTCCTTAAAGGCGCGGCTATGGCGCACGAAGATGCCGAGTTCACCGGCGCGGAAAGGCATTTTCCTGGCGGCGATGAAGAAATGGATGACGATGAGAACGACTATGATGGGAGCGGCGAGCTGGGCCATGTACGTGGCTTCCATGAACCAGGCGATGCCGTTGGTGATGCTCGGGCTGAGGATGCACGTGCCCTCGAGGAGAAGGTGGACGCAGATGAAGAGGGCAAGAAGAAAACCTGTGCAGGCCTGCCAGAAATCAAGACGGCTGCGCCTGGCGTCAGGGGAAGAAGATGTCATGTGAACTCCTTTTTGCTCTGCAGGAATGGCTGCAGGCCGGTGAAAAGGGCAGTGCTAGATCTCCCTGTAGGGAGCCTGTCCGGTCTCGTAGTAATTGTCTCCGGTGCTGTCGATAACGACGATGGCCGGGAAGTCCTCGACTTCCATGGCGGCAACGGCCTCCGGGCCGAGATCCGGATAGGCGAGAACGGTATACTTTTTAATGCTCTGGGAGATGAGGGCGCCGGCTCCGCCGACAGCGGCGAGATACGGAACGCCGTATTTCTTCATAGCCTCGACGACCTCGGGCTTGCGGTAGCCCTTTCCGATCATGCCCCTGAGGCCTTCTGCTATGAGTCTTGGCGTGTAGGCGTCCATGCGCCCGGACGTAGTCGGACCGGCGGCGCCGATGGCCTGGCCGGGTTTGGCCGGGCTGGGGCCGACGTAATAAACGACCTGTCCCCTGAGGTCGACGGGAAGCTTTTCGCCCCTGTCGAGCGCTTCCGTGAGGCGCTTGTGGGCGGCGTCGCGGGCCGCGAGGATGGTGCCAGTGATGAGAACACGGTCGCCTGCGCGCAGGCTCCGGGCCGTCTCATCGTCAAAAGGTGCCCTGATATGTTTCACAGAATCAGCCATGGCGCCCTCCTAAAGCACAGCCTGCGCGTGACGGGCCGCGTGGCAGTTGATATTGACGGCGACAGGCAGGGAGGCGATGTGGGTGGGAGCCCATTCCACATGAACGGCGAGCGCGGTGGTGCGTCCTCCGAGCCCCTGCGGGCCGATACCCGTCTTATTGACCATCTCCAGGAGCTCCTTCTCGAAGGCCGCGTAACGCGGATCGGGATTGACGCTGTTGAGATCCCTGGCGCAGGCGCGCTTGGCGAGCAGAGCGCAGAGTTCGAGGTTGCCCCCGAGACCGACGCCGATGACCATGGGAGGGCAGGAGTTCGGTCCGGCCACTTTGACGGCGTCCAGAACGACCTTTTTCACGCCTTCGATGCCGTCAGCGGGCACGAGCATCTTCACAACACTTTTGTTTTCGGAACCGGCGCCCTTCGGGGCCAGCCTCAGGGTGAGGCGGTCTCCCGGGACGATGCGGACGTGCAGAACGGCGGGCGTGTTGTCCCCGGTGTTCTTGCGGTCGAAAAGAGGTTCGGCGACGCTGGACTTGCGCAGATAGCCGTCCACGTAGCCGCGGCGTACGCCTTCATTGATGGCACTGGTAAAGTCACCGCCCGTGATGTGCACGTCCTGTCCGATATCGGCGAAGATGACGGCGAGGCCGGTGTCCTGGCAGATAGGCATTTCGGTTCTGTCAGCGATGGCAGCATTGTCGAGGAGCTGCTGCAGGATGTTTTTTCCAACCGCGGACGGCTCGCTTTCAAGATGCTGTCTGAAGCTTTCGATCATATCGCAGGGCAGGTGGCAACAGGCCTGAATGGCGAGCTTCGCCACCGTGTCCGTGATATCCTTGCAGGCTATTTCACGCATTGCTTTCTCCATTTCTTTCCCGGCGTGCGCCGGGGCGTTTTGCGGGGACGGCGGGGAAGACATCGTGGCCTTTCCCCGCCGCCGTGTTCTTACTTCATGGAATCAGCAAGCTGCTTCACGTACGGGGTCACGCGGGCATGGTAGGCATCCATGCGCTTTTTGAGGCCTTCCGTGTACGCCTTGAAATCGGTGATGGGCGTCTGGGCGACACCGCTTTCCATGGCGGCCTTGGCAACGGCCGGGGTGACGGTGGTCAGAATGCGGGAATCAAGCGGCTTCGGGAGGACGTAATCCGGGCCGAATTCCGGAGCCTTGTCCATATTGTAGGCGTCGAGGACTTCCTGAGGCACGGGTTCCTTGGCGAGATCGGCGAGCGCGTGGGCGGCGGCGAGCTTCATGGCTTCGTTGATGTCGGTGGCGTGCACATCGAGGGCTCCGCGGAAAATGTAGGGGAAGCCGGAAACGTTATTGATCTGGTTGGGGTAGTCGGAGCGGCCGGTGCCCATGATGGCTTCGGGACGGGCCTCCTTGGCGTCCTCATAGGTGATTTCGGGATCCGGGTTGGCCATGGCGAAGATAACGGGCTGATGGGCCATGGAGCGGACCATATCCTTGCTCACGAGGCCCTTCTTGGAGAGGCCGAGGAACATGTCGGCACCCTTCATGCAGGCCGCGAGATCGCCGCAGTTGGTGGGCTGGGCGAACTTTTCCTTCCACTTGTTCAGATGGTCGCGGCCCTTGTAGATAAGGCCGCGGGAGTCGAACATGAAGATATTCTCGCGCTTCACGCCGAGTTCCACGTAGAAGCTGGCGCAGGCGATGCCGGCGGCACCGGCGCCCACAACCACGATTTTGAGTTCATCGATCTTTTTGCCGGTGATCTCGCAGGAGTTGAGCAGGGCTGCGCCGGAAATGATGGCTGTGCCGTGCTGGTCGTCGTGGAAGACCGGGATATTCATTTGCTTCTTGAGTTCTTCCTCAATATAGAAGCATTCAGGCGCCTTGATGTCTTCGAGGTTGATACCGCCGAAGGTGGGCTCGAGGCATTTCACGACTTTGATGATTTCATCGGGATCCTTGGTTCCCAGATCGATATCGTAGACATCGATGTCGGCGAAGCTCTTGAAAAGGACGCCCTTGCCTTCCATGACGGGCTTGCCGGCCAGAGCGCCGATGTTGCCAAGGCCGAGCACGGCAGAGCCGTTGCTGACGACGGCCACGAGGTTGTTGCGGCCGGTGTAGATGGCGGCGGTCTTCGGATCCCTGGCGATTTCCAGGCAGGCCTGGGCAACGCCCGGGGAATAGGCCATGGACAGATCCTTCTGATCCCTGAACGATTTAATCGGAACGACCTCGAGTTTGCCGGGGCGCGGATAGCGATGGTAATTCAGTGCTTCCTCTCTGGTGAAAAGCGCCATGATGATACCTCTCTTTTGTTTTGGGTAATTTCATATATACGAAAACAATCCAGATATATGAAATTACCTATACTGATACACTTCCTGCGTCCTGTGTCAACGGCTCCGCGGAAAATTGTGTTCCTCTCTGCGGGCCGCAGGAGACAATACCTTGTCATTACACTACTTTTCAGAGGAAAAAAATAAAAATCTGCATTTTTCCGGCTTCTTCCGGAAACAAAAAAAGGATGCCCGGGGTTCCCCTGCATCCTTTTATGTTGTTGATGACGGTTTCTGTCAGCCGCGGCGCGCCGCAAGGGCGGCGATGCGCCGGCCGAGGTCTGCGCCGAAGCGTTCCAGGAGGCGGCTTTCGCCTGCCACGACAGCGTTGAACATTTCGCGGCTGCCGATTTCGGGCATACTGATTTTTTCGCTTCCTGCGAAACTTCCGCGGCCGAGTATCCGGTTTGCTCCGGGATCGATGAGAGTCCAGCGGGCTTCAAGAGCGATGCTGCCGCCGGTCGATGCCTCGAGGCGGATGATATCCACGATGACGCCGTAGGCCGCTGCGACGCGTGTATCCTCGGACGCCAGCACCGTGATGCCCTGACGCAGAAGCACCGGTGTCAGGCTCCGGCGCAGCAGGCGCGCCGCTCCGGCATCGAGTCCTTCGGCCCATTTGTTGAACCGAGGGATATTGATGAATGTGCCGTTTTCGTCAAGCAGGACGATGCCAGCGCGATCAAGATATCCGGGAAGATTGACACCCACGATGCCCAGCGTCGTGCGGGGCATGCTTTCCACCGAGACGGGGGCCGCCGTACTTTTTAAAATGTAATAATTGGTGGGTTTGCTCTGGCCGCAGGCCGTGAGAACGAGAGAGAGAATGATGGGAAGAAAGGAAAAACGGCGCATCAGTAGGCTCCTTTGCGGCCCCTGATCAGGGATTCGGGATTTTTGTCGAGTTCGTCCGTCAGAGAGCGGAGGGAACGCACCGTGGTCTTTGTTTCACGGAGCGTGTTTAGCAGTTCCTGCGTGACGGGAGAGAGCGTGTTCAGGCTTTTTTCCGCTGCCGCGGCCGTTGCGTCCACGCGCCTCGCAGCGCTCGCAAAATCAGTCATGGCCCTGTTCAGGTTTTCTAGGGCACGGGGAAGATCAGCCTTCAGTGCGGCGGATCCCGCCTCGGCGTTGCCAAGCGTGCTGTTCAGGAGGGCTGGCGAGGACTGCAGGGCGGCAAGGAGAGTGCTCGCCTGGGTGAACGTATCCGCGAAGGCCTTGAGGGCGCGGTCCACATCGCCGCTTTCGATGAGCTGGGAAAGGTGGGTCAGGGCGGAATCGATATTGGCCACAACCTTTTCAATGGGAATGCGGTCTATGGTTTTCTGGAGTGTGTCGATGGCTGTGGCGACAGTGGGTATCTCATACTGCGGCGTACCGGACTTGAAGCTGGCAGGCGTATCCGGGAAGAAGTCCAGCTCTATGCGGTACTGACCGGTGATGAGGCTGGAGAGCTGGAGGCGTCCGCGCATGCCCTTGCTGACCATGTCCTGAATGACGGCCACTTTTTCCTCCTCGTCCTGCAGGGGATGACCCGTTGCCAGGATGAGGTTGGCCGCGTCAATGGAAATATTGACAGGAATAGTCACGTTGGACTTGTTGGCGTTGGCAACAAGGCTGATATGCGTGACGGATCCGAGCGGCACGCCGCGGAAGACAACGGGAGCGCCCACGGAGAGCCCGCTTACGGAGGAGCCGAAATAGAGCACGAACTGCGTGTCGTGCTTGAAGAGCTTGCCCCCTCCGAGAGCGATGATGCCGAAAAGAAGGAGTCCCAGGGCGAGGAGAGAGAAGAATCCCAGGGCTGTTTTATGTTTTGCGAGGCTCATCTGTCTGTCCTTTGAGGTTCATCTGCCGTTCCTTCCCGCGGGGCCGTGCCTGTGATGTCGGGACGGCGGGGATCCGGAATTTTTCCGGCGTGGCGGGAAAGGCCGCGCGTGAGGAAGAGCATGGCCGTTTCCGGGGTGGCCGGATCGCGGACAAGCGCCGAGGGGTTGCCGCAGGCCTGCATTGTCCGGGTGCCCGCGTCCAGGAAAATGCTGTTTGTGGCGATGGCATAAATGCTGGCCAGCTCATGCGAGACGATGACGAAGGTCGTGCCCAGCGCGTCGCGCAGTTCACTGATGAGATCATCGAGCAGCTTCGCGCTCACGGGATCCAGACCCGCCGAGGGCTCGTCGAGAAAGAGAATGGCCGGATCCAGCGCCAGGGCCCGCGCGAGACCGGCGCGTTTGCGCATACCGCCTGAAATTTCGGAAGGGTAATAGTCTTCGAAGCCGGTGAGGCCGGCGAGGGAAAGCTTGAGCAGGGCCTGCCGCCGTATATCCCTGTCAGAAAGGCTTGTGTACTGCCTGAGCGGCAGAGCGATGTTTTCGGCGAGTGTCATGGAGCTCCACAGGGCGCCCTGCTGAAAGAGCACGCCCGTGCGGCGCCTGACCTTCAGCCGATCCCCGTCGCTGCCCGGCCAGAAGGGCGTATCCCCGAAGCTTACTGTACCTGCCTGCGGGGCCTTGAGTCCCATGAGAACGCGGAGAAGCGTGGATTTACCGCAGCCGGATCCGCCCGTGATGAAGAAAATGTCCCCGGGCATGACATCGAAGCTGATGTCCTTCATGAGTACGAAGGAGCCGTATCCTACCCTGAGATGGCGGCAGCGTATGACTGGCGTGGCAGAGGAAGAAACCGGAGAGATGGACATGACCAGGTTCACTCCTCACACGCCGAGCACATTGCAGATGACGGTAATGATGGCCGTGGCGACGATGATGCCCACGATGGCGTGCACGACTGCCGTTGTGGTGGCCTCTCCGACGGCCTGGGCGCTGCGTCCGCAGTGGATGCCGTGATAGCAGCCGGAAATGGCGATGATGATGCCGAACACGGCGGCGTAACAGAGTCCGATGATGCCCTGATCGTAGTGAACCATCTCCGCCGTGGCCGTGAGGTACTGCATGGGCGAGAGGTCAAGCATGGAAATGGCCACCAGGAAGCCGCCGAATATGCCCATGGCGTCGGCGAAGACCGTGAGCAGGGGCACCATGATGGAAAGCGCCAGCATGCGCGGCAGGACAAGATAGTCCACAGGGGAAATGCCCATGGTCTCAAGGGCGTCTATTTCCTCGTTGACCTGCATGGTGCCGATGAGAGCAGCGTAGGAAGCGCCGACGCGGCCTGACATGACAACGCCGACCATGACTGCGCCCATGACCCGGAGCATGCCGATGCCCACAAGGCCGGCTACATAAATCTGTGCCCCGAACATCTTCAGCTGTACGGCGCCCACGAAGGCCAGGATGAGCCCGAAGAGCATGTTTGTGACAGCCACGATGGGGAGGGAGCGCACCCCGCACTGGTACATGGCTTCCCAGAGGTCGCTGCTCTTCATGGAGGAGCGGCCCGAGAGGAAGCGCAGGAGGGCAATGATGATGTCCCCGAAGAAGTCGAGCATGCGCCTGCAGCCTTCCGGGAAAACGGCGATGCAGGATCCGATGACGGCAAGCAGGCCGTCCTCTTCACGGCTGCGCGCTGAGCCTTCCTTCTTTTCGACGGCGAAGGTAAGATCGACGAGACGGTCAAGGGATTTGGGCAGCTCCCTGCTCACAGGGATGTGCCGTTTCCTTGCGGCGCCGATTAATTCCATAAGGAAGGTGAGCAGGCAGGAATCCCAGTTCCCGAGACCGTCACTGGCCACGCGGAGGCTTGAAACATCGGGACGGCGGGCTTCGCTGACAATGTCCTCGCAGCCAGAAGGCCATCCTTTTTCGAGCTCCCACGAGCCGCCGAGAAGGACAGAAAGACAGCTTCCGTCCCGCCTGGCGCGGGCGCTGGCTGGTGAATCGTTCTGCATAATGTGCTGATTTCCTGGAGGGGCATTGCCCCGGACGTTGACAAGAAGGAAGGCAGGTGAAAACCTGCACTCTAAAAAAAGTTTCCACGTTTTACCCTGCGCGCAGGGCGCGCGCAAGCGGGACGGGACTGGTATTCCCAAAATGACACGCGGACGGCCGCATCCGGCGCTCCCGGCGCGAACAGGCCAGCGAGGTAGTCAGACATGCCCCTTCAAAGTCCTTTTTCCTCAGGAGATACCCCAGTTTTCCTGATGGACGGTTCAGCCTATATTTATCGCGGTTTTTTCGCCAACCGCACGCTGCAGCGTTCTGACGGTTTTCCGACGGGAGCTCTCGTCGTTGTCTCGCGTATTCTGCTCCGCATCCTGCGCCAGGAGCGCCCCCGCTGGTTCTGCTTCGTGAAGGACGGACGCGGAAAGAATTTCCGGCATGACATTTATCCCCAGTACAAGGCCAACCGCGAGGCCATGCCCGATGAGCTTTCCTGCCAGCTTGAGCCCATCGAGCGCATGGTTCACGCCCTGGGCATTCATTATGAGGAAACGGAAGGCTTTGAGGCCGACGATGGCATAGCCTCCCTGGCCGCGCGTTTTTCAAAAGATCATCCTGTTGTCATCGTTTCCGGGGACAAGGATCTCAGGCAGTGCCTCGGTCCCAATGTGGTCATGTGGGATCCCGGCTCAAAGAAGGAAAAGCTGATCACGGCAGAGGCTTATAAGGAAGAAAACGGGTTTGGCCCCGATCTTCAGGCCGATATGCAGGCGCTCACCGGAGATTCCGTGGACAATATTCCCGGTGTTCCGGGCATAGGCCCCAAGACGGTGCAGCAGATTTTCGCTGTCTGCCCCGGGCTCGAGGCCATACGCGATCATTTTCCCCTCCTGCCCCCGAAATTCCAGAAGAAACTGCAGGATCACCTGGAGGACATGTTCCTCTGGCGCAGGCTGACGAAGCTGTCCCGGGATTTCTGTCAGAATGTCAGCCTTGATGATCTGGCCGTGCAGCCGCTTAATCTGGGGGCCGCGGCTGACCTTGTCAGGGAATTTGAGCTCATGGCCATGCGCTGGGAAATCGACGCCCTGGCCCGAGAGGAACAAAGACCCCGTCCTCGTCAGGATTCCGCCGCGAAAGCAGAGGGCGCGGAGACCGCAGTGGCTCCGGAGGTTCAGAAACGGGAGAGCGCCGCGCCGCGGCCCTCCGAAACGCCTGCCATGGAAGGCCCGGCTGAGAGCCTGTCTCTCCTTGATGTGGTTCCCGATGTGGCCGCGGCCGAGCTCGAGGTGCGTTCAGAGCCTGCCTCTCTGCCCTCCGTATCCGGATGTACTGTGGCTGTCATCTGGCCAGACGGTCCTGACGGACGCCCCGGCGTGGCCGTGGAGAAGGGCGGAACTGCAGGCGTGTCCGCGGCAGGTGCCGAGGAATTCGCGTGGGGAGGCGATGACGCCACGCTGGCCAGCTGGGCTTCGGGAGCGGAGCGCATTGTGGTGGCTGACGCCAAGAGCCTTATGGAAAAAGCCCCCCACTGGCAGAAGGAGATGTCCCGCCGCGCCGGAGAGGGCAGGGGGCTCTTCGATCTTGGCCTGGCCGCGTACCTCTTTGATCCCGAAGACGGCGATTACTCGTGGAAGAGGCTGGCCGGCCTTGCGCAGATTTCCGATCCCGGTCTCGGCAGGGGCGGTCTCGGCGTGGGCGCCCTGGCCCTGGGACTCGCGGCGCGTGACATTCTGCGCCTGGAGCGTGACGGGCTGGCTCCTCTCTATACGGGGCTGGAACTCCCTCTCATGCCTGTGCTGGCCGATATGGAAAGGGAAGGCATAGCCATCGATATGCCGGCCTTCCGGGCTTTTCTCAGTGAAGTGGAAGATGAGCTGAAGGAGCTTACGGAGAAGGTTTACGCCGAGGCCGGAGGACCGTTCAACATCCGATCCTCCCAGCAGCTCGGTGAACTGCTCTTCACGAAACTTGGCCTGCCGCAGTCCAAAAAGACCAGGGGCGGGCAGTTTTCCACGAGTCAGGAGGCGCTTGAGAAACTTGCCGGCAGACATCCCGTCGTCGACGCCATCCTGCGCTACCGCAAGCTGGAAAAAATCCGCTCCACGTACCTCGAGCCGCTTCCGAGGCTCACGGATGCCGGAGGCCGCCTCCACACAACCTTCAACCAGGAGGCCACTGCCACGGGCCGCCTTTCCTCAAGCGGGCCCAATCTGCAGAATATTCCCGTGCGCGGCCCCCTGGGCAAACGCATGCGCTCCTGCTTTGTGGCCAGGGAAGGCAGTTTTCTCGTGAGCTGCGATTACTCGCAGATCGAGCTCAGGGTGCTGGCCCACATGAGCGGGGATCCGGCGCTCATCGCCTCCTTCCGCAACGGTGAGGACATTCACAGCCGTACGGCGGCCCTTGTTTACGGCATAGAGCCCGATGAGGTGACGTCCGATCAGCGCCGCAGCGCCAAAACCATCAACTTCGGCCTCATTTACGGCATGGGAGCCCAGAAGCTGGGCCGTGAGCTTGGGATCAGCACGAAGGAAGCGAAGGAATTCATTGACCGGTATTTCGCCAAGCTCTCCGGCCTGAAGGCCTTTTACGAGCGCGTGGAAAAGCAGGCCAAACAGGATGGCTTTGTGACCACGCTGGGCGGGCGGCGCAGGCTGCTCCCCGGTCTCAATTCCAGCAGCGGGCAGATCTACGCGCTTGCCAAACGCCAGGCCTTCAATACGGTTATTCAGGGCTCGGCCGCCGATATTATCAAAATAGCCATGCTGTCCGTGTACCGGAACGAGCAGCTCCGGGAATGGGGCGCGCGCATGGTTCTTCAGATCCACGACGAACTGGTGCTCGAAGTACCCGAGGCGCACGCCGACGGAACCGGGCAACTCGTCAGTGAGCTCATGGAAGCCGTACGGCCCGGCGGCGTGGAGTTTTCCGTGCCGCTCGTGGTCGACTGGGGCGCGGCCAGAGACTGGGGCGCCGCCCACTAGTCGAAATCGGCGAGCAGCGAGTCGATGTGAAGCTCCGCCGGGAAGCGTTTTCTGTCGGTCAGCTCATCCCTGAGCCTCTCGCAGGCCGCGAAGAGGCGCGGGGATGAGACGCCGCTGCGTATGGAGTTGTTGGCTTCCAGGAAAGCGGCCAGGAGGTCGCAGGCCTTGATGAGCTGGCCGTCCTTGGAATCATCGCTGTCCGTGTTGTGTTTTTCGTGCAGTTCCCCGAACCCGTTAATGGCCGTGACATGACCGTCGCGCCGTATGCATTCCTGAAACTCCGATCCGACCTCCATGCCGAGGAAATACCGGAGCGTTTCAACGAGACCTTCCTCATGGCCTTCCCGCAGGGGGCCGAAGATGCGCCGTTCGAGTTCCGTGTTTTCGAAATCTTTGATAAGACTGGCCAGAGCGTCGGAGGATTTTTTCACGGGGGAGATGATGTCCCGCGTCAGAAGTTCCGGCAGGTCGTGGAAGAGGCCGGAGAAGAAGTTGTTGCAGCAGCGCACCTGGCAGGCGCCGACGCTCATACTGAAAAAGTAGGCGAAGGCGGCCACCGTGAACATGTGCCCGAGCACGTCCGTGGGTGGAATGCGGGGGGCTTTTGTCCAGCGCACCTGAAAGCGGAGCTGGCCGCAGAAACTGGCGAAGCCGTGCAGGGCGCTTTTCTCGTCGAGGAGTGCGTCCATGCCCTGCACTCTGTCCCTGAGAGCGTTCAGCTCCTTCGTGAAGTTTGCGGCGATGGCCGGCATTTCCTGGTCAAAGCTGTTCATGGGCTCGATGAGCCGGAATTCCCACTGTGAGGCGAACATGTGCGCGGCGTCGAGTATGCGGCGGGCCGTGAGATGTTTTTCGGGCTTTGTATGCCAGGCTTTGAACCGCTCCCAGAAGGAACCGAGGGGGACGAGTGTCGGCTGCAGCTCACGGAAGACATGCTCCGTGAGTTTTTTGTACTGTTCCCTGTTATTCTTTATCTGATAAAAGATGGGCGGCTTGATATCCGTGACAACGAGCCGGTAGAAGTAGTCGAAAAGGGCCCCCTCAATGAGCTCTCTGGCCAGCGTAGCGCGTTTTTCGGCGCTCAGTTCCCGGGACATCTTGTCCCAGAGCAGGGTGGCCACGATCATCTTGTGCCCCTGCTTGTCGATCTCTAGAAGATCCCGTGGTCTCAGTTTGTCATTCCAGCGCAGGAGATAGGCTCCCGAAAAAATGAGCTGCAGAAGGCTTTTACGGACCTGTGGGTAGGCGGTGGACAGTGGGTCTTGAATATTCATAGCCCTTGGGTCTCCTTTGAGATGCCTAGCAGGAATCGATAATTTGGATGAATATAAAAAGAGATGTGAGTTTTCATACCGAGTGCAAGAGCTTAGGCGGAGTTGCGAAGTTCTTCAGCAAAGCATTCCTGTGCCGTTTTCCACCCGAGAACTTTCCTCGGCCGGTTGTTTATCCGGTACACTCCCTTCCAGTATAAGTCACGCTGGCTGACAGTCGAAAAGTTAGTTTTTTTGGGAAATTGTCCCTCAAAAGGTCATTTGTATTTTCTTTTGATCCCGTCTGCCAGGGGCTGTGGAGATCGGCAAAACAGAACGGAATACGCAGCTCATTTTCAATTTTTTGATACTAGGCAAACTCTTTTCCATGATCTCCGCCCGTTACAGGCTCATGCCGTTTTCCTGTAAACCGTTTGTTTAGTGTAGCAACACAGGATTACTGCATGGGCCTTTTTTGTTCCAGCCCGTTGAAACCTAATTTTTTCCGCATAGGGAGGGGAGTCCCCAGCCTATGCGGCCCCCTAAAAATCTAGGGAACACCGCGTTGGCATGGCTCCTTAAATTGCTGAACCGTATCAGAGCGTTGCCCCAAAACCTTGCACTTGGAATGAAAACTCACATCGGCAGCTGTGACTGGATACGAAATCTTCAGAACTGCATTACCACGGGCATGCCCGAGTGCGGAAAGACCTAGATATCCGCAACTTCTGTCAATGCGTAATGCAGTCAGGGACTGAACGCGCGTTTTATCTGCCTCCCCTTATCCCCTAAGGAATCCAACGTCAGAACTCTGTTCGGGAATGATTATATACGGGAACTCTGAGAATTATGTAAATACGAGCTTATTGTTTCCTATGATTAGGGGAGCGGGCAGTGTCGGGCACCGCCCGCGATTGAATCCACTGTTCCTCACAATCTGACCACAAGATCTACGCCAAGCTTCAATTGATTTTTTCAAAAAAGCGGATAAATTGCAGGAACCCTGATTGCCGTGATACTGTCTGCGCACTGTTCATGAACTTGAAGATAAGGGTGTTTACTAAATTAAGACCACCGTTCACGGATTTGATAATACTCAATTCTGTGAAAGTGATGCTACTTTATTCATAAACATCACTTTTTTAAAATGAGGGAATTTTTTCATGCTGTTCAGTTCCATGGTATTCGTATGGATTTTTCTGCCCGTAGTTCTTGCGGGGAATTATCTTTTGACTAGAATCGGTGGTCACAGAGCAGCAAACGTCTTTTCGCTGATAGCAAGTCTGTTCTTTTACGCTTGGGGAGAACCGATATACGTCGTCCTGATGCTTGTCTCCATTACCGTGAACTACTTTTCCGGGCTGTTTCTCTCTAAATATCCGAAGAGCAGAATAATTCTCGTCATGACGTTATTCACCAATCTGGCAATTTTAGCATATTTTAAATATGCAGGGATGCTCGTTGAAACGTTGAACACTTTGTTCAAAGGAAACCTCGCAGTCCCGCAGATATCGCTTCCGATTGGGATATCTTTCTTCACTTTTCAGGCACTGTCTTACGTGGTTGACGTTTACCGAGGGGAAACAAAGCCTCAGAAAAATTGGTTTAAGCTGGCACTTTACGTTTCCTTCTTTCCACAGCTTATTGCCGGACCTATCGTAAAGTACAAAGACGTCGATGCTCAGATCGAGAGCAGAACTCTCAGTATGAGGCAAACTGCTTCCGGCATTCGGAGGTTCACGTACGGTTTTGCGAAGAAAGTACTTCTTGCAAATGTGCTTGGGTTGTGCGCAGACACCCTTTATGGGGTAGGCATAAACCAAATGACTGGTGTGATGACGTGGATCTGTGAGTTTTCATTCCAAGTGCAAGGTTTGGGAGCAACGCCCTGATACGGTTCGGCAATTTAAAGAGCCATGTCAGTGTGGTGTTCCCCGGATTTTTCAGGGGGCCGCATAGGGAGGGGCGCGCCCCTCCCTATGCGGAAAAAGTTCGGTTTCGACGGGCTGGAATAAAAAAGGTCCATGCAGTAATCCTGTGTTGCAAAAAAAAACAAACGGTTCACAGGAGAACGGCATGAGCCTGCAAAGAGCATATCATCACCTTTCCGAAGAGAAAAGAGCCGCAATTATGGCATTGGCCAGAGAAGGCTTCTCTGGCGCCCGCATCGCGCGGCACTGCGGAATCTCTGAAGCGACTGTTTCCAGGGAATTTTCCAGACAGTTTCCTCAGGGTATCCCTCTGAAAGAACGCCGTAAAAGGTATGAAGCAGCTGCTGCTCATACCCGGTACAGGGAGAACAGGAAGAAATTAAAACCGAAAGGAAAATTACTGCCCCGGGTTATCGAAACGGCTGAGAAATTAATCCGCCGCGGATACTCTCCTGAGCAGATGGCAAATACCGTCCTTAAAGGCCTGGCATCCACAGTCAGTATTTACCGCTGGCTGTACGCCGGCTTCCTTCTGTACGGAGATCGGTCACTGCTCAGGCATAAAGGCAGGCGGCGCGTTCAGCGGAAGGAAGGAAAGGCAAAGAAATACACGGCAGGGAGGTCTGTCCATACCCGTCCTGCCAGCATCGAAAGCCGCGGTGAATTCGGCCATTTTGAGGTGGATACGGTCGAATCCGGACGTAACGGCACCGGCTGCGTGTTTACTGTAGTCGAACGGAAAACCCGTATGCTTTTTGCCTGCAGGGCTGAATCCTGCACAGCGGAAAATTTCTATAACACCTTGAAAAAGTTAATTAAAGTACTTCCTCCAGGAACAATCAAATCACTTACCGGAGATCGTGGAAAGGAGTTTGCCTGGTATCAGAAAATTGAAAATGAGCTGCATATTCCGTTTTATTTTTCTGATCCCCACAGCCCCTGGCAGAAAGGATCAAACGAAAATACAAATGGCCTTTTGAGGGAAAATTTCCCGAAGAAAACCAACTTTTCAGCCGTCAGCCAGCGTGACTTATACTGGAAGGGAGTGTACCGGATAAACAACCGGCCGAGGAAAGTTCTCGGGTGGAAAACGGCACAGGAATGCTTTGCTGAAGAACTCCGCAACTCCGCCTAGGATCTTGCACTTGGAATGATAATTCACCGGGCCTATTCAAAATTTTGGCAAAAGTCTTTTTCTGAAGGAGTTGAAAGATATAGCTTCATCGACAGTCTTTTAGGAGAAATATAATTGGATGTTATTAATATCTGTTATTAGGACTTTAGCAACTTTTTAATATTTTATAAATGTGAAATCATATATGAATTTAAGATATATGAGGTGTTTTTGAATGAAAGGTATTATACTTGCAGGTGGAAGCGGCACAAGATTATATCCTTTGACTCTTGTGACTTCGAAACAGTTGCTTCCTGTATATGATAAACCGATGATATATTATCCTTTGTCAACTTTAATGTTGGCAGGAATAAGAGAAATACTAATTATATCAACTCCTAGTGATCTCCCAAATTTTGAAAAGCTGTTGGGTGACGGAAGTCAATATGGGATTCATTTGTCCTATAAAGTTCAACCATCACCAGACGGATTGGCTCAGGCTTTTATTATTGGTGAGGATTTTATTCAGAACGATACTTGCGCACTTATCTTGGGTGATAATATATTTTATGGTGCCGGAATGACGAAATATCTCCGGAAAGCGGCATCGCTACGCGAGGGTGCTACCATTTTTGGATATTATGTTAATGATCCTGAGCGTTTTGGCGTCATTGAATTTGACGATACAGGAAAAGCTGTTTCTATCGAAGAAAAACCACAAAATCCCAAATCGAATTATGCGGTTACAGGCCTATATTTTTATGATGAACATGTTTGTGCATATGCAAAGAGGGTGAAACCTTCAGCCAGAGGCGAACTTGAAATAACAGACTTAAATAGAATGTATCTCGAGGAAGGATCTCTGCGTGTTGTTACTTTGGGGCGGGGATACGCGTGGCTTGATACTGGAACTGTGGAATCCCTCTTTGCCGCTTCTGAATTCGTCATGGCCATTGAGAATAGAGCTGGAATCCATATCTCGATGCCTGAGGAAATTGCTTATTATAATGGATGGATAGATAAAGAAAAATTATTAAGCAATGCTATGAAGTATGGTAAATCACCATATGGTATGTTTTTAAGGCGTGTACTGTCTGGAAGTATCAGAAAGGAAGACTAATTACTGTATAGTATTTTATATAAATATGGAGATAAAATGAATATTATTGTAACTGGTGGAGCTGGATTTATTGGAAGCAATTTTATATATTATATTGCAAATAAATACAGTAATGTACGCATAACATGTCTTGATAAACTCACCTATGCTGGAAATCTTTCTACTCTATCCGGAGTTTTAGGAAAATCATTTTTCCGTTTTGTTAAAGGTGATATTTGCGATCGTGAGTTTGTCTACCGTCTTTTCGAAAGTGAAAAACCAGATCTGGTAATTAATTTCGCTGCTGAATCGCATGTTGACCGCTCAATTCTCAAGCCTCAGATATTCTTAGAAACAAATATCATAGGTACATCTATTCTGATGGATGCATGCCGTGATTTTGGTATGGTACGCTTTCATCAAGTTTCGACTGATGAAGTGTATGGAGATCTTCCCCTGGAGCGCAAGGATCTCTTTTTTAAGGAAACAACTCCACTTCATACCTCTAGCCCTTACAGTAGTTCAAAGGCTGGGGCAGATCTGTTGGTTTTGGCTTACTATAGAACCTATAAGTTACCTGTAACCATCAGCCGCTGTTCCAACAACTACGGTCCGTATCAGTTCCCTGAAAAATTGATACCTCTCATGCTCATCAATGCCCTCAATGATAAGCCGTTGCCTGTTTATGGAGATGGACTGAATGTGCGTGATTGGCTTTATGTAGAAGATCACTGCCGCGCCCTGGATTTGATTCTCAACAAAGGCAGGATAGGCGAGGTCTATAATGTTGGCGGCCATAATGAAATGCACAACATCGATATTGTAAAATTGATATTAAAGTATCTTGGTAAAGATGAGTCGCTCATTTCATATGTTGCGGATAGAAAGGGACATGATCGCCGCTACGCTATTGATCCTTCGAAGATCCATAGCGAGCTGGGATGGCTTCCTTCTACTCGTTTTGACGTGGGGATCAGGCAAACAATTGATTGGTATTTGTCCCATCGGGAGTGGTGGCAAAATATCGTTAGTGGAAAATATCTTGAAATGAATACGGCTCTTTTAGAAAAAATATAGGTGTTTTTATGAAAGTTTTACTCACTGGTGTAAATGGTCAGCTAGGTCATGATCTTATTGTCAATTTAAGTGGTACAAATCACAATATACTTGGAACAGATATTACCGATATTCCATTACAAAAGACAAAGAATAATTTAGTATTTCCTTATAAAAAACTTGATATCACGGACAAGGAATCAGTACACGAAATCATCACAGATTTTAATCCTGATGCGGTCATACATTGCGCCGCTTGGACAGCTGTTGATAACGCTGAAGATGACGAAAATAGAAAAAAATGTGAATTAATTAATGCCCATGGTACAGAAAATATCGCAAAAGCCTGTCAGAAAGTCAATTGTAAGCTGATCTATATAAGTACAGACTATGTTTTCGATGGTCAAGGAACAACTCCGTGGGAACCGGACTGCCAAAAGTTTGCTCCATGTAACGTCTATGGCCAGACTAAACTTGCTGGAGAAAGAGCCGTTGTTTCGCTAATTTCTAAGTTTTTTATTGTCAGGACGTCGTGGGTTTTTGGTATTAATGGGAATAATTTTGTTAAGACAATGCTTCATCTTGGCAAGAAATACGACACACTGCGTGTTGTCAATGACCAGATTGGCTCTCCGACTTACTCTTTTGATTTGGCCAAATTTTTAATTGAGCTTATGAAGTCCGAAAAATATGGTTTTTATCACGCTACAAATTTTGGGGACTATATAAGCTGGTATGACTTTGCCTGCGAAATATTCAGGCAAAGAAAATATACTACGAAAGTAATACCAGTTTCAACATTTGAATATGGTCTATCAAAAGCCAATAGGCCATTTAATAGCAGACTTGAAAAATCTAAAATTGAAAAAAATGGATTTACTCTGCTTCCAGACTGGAAGGATGCGTTAAAAAGATATCTTATTGAATTAGATAATAACGCATAATAAAATTTTCAGGAGAATGATAATGGCTCAGATTTCCGTTGAGAAGAATGTTGCTGATATTGAAGGGTTGTGTGTTATCACTCCCACTGTTCACTATGACGGTCGTGGATTTTTTTCAGAGACGTATAATGAACGTGAAATGTTTGAAAATGGTCTGACAGCACGTTTTGTTCAGGATAACCAGTCAATGTCTACACGCGGCGTATTGAGGGGACTACATTATCAGAAGAATTTTCCTCAGTGCAAACTGGTTCGCGTCATTCGTGGTGCGGTTTTTGATGTGGCTGTCGACTTTCGCTCGAGTTCCAAAACTTTCGGCAAGTGGTACGGCGTAATCCTGAATGAGGACAATAAAAAGCAGTTTTATATTCCGGAGGGATTTGCTCATGGTTTTCTGGTTCTCTCCGACATAGCAGAGTTTTGTTATAAAGTCAGCGATTTTTGGCATCCAAATGACGAGGGTGGGGTTCTCTGGAACGATCCGGACATACATATTCAATGGCCGGGCGTTAACCTGAGTGATGTTAGGGACTCGGTGTATACGTTTGCCAATGGCTCGATGCTGAATATCAACGATAAGGATAAGAAACTCCCCAGGTTTAAGGAGGCTTTCAAATTTTAGAAGTTGAAAACTGATCGTTGCAGTGCCTGACTGTTAATGTGCGGGGTGTCAATTGTCGTTCGGTTAGTCGATTGAGCGAGAGAAAAAACTTACCCGATGCAGCCGGATACGTGTGATATGGACATTTCCTATTTTTAAATTGAAGCGTTGACAATCTGCTAATTTTGGGTTAGGTAATCACGTTCAAGGCGAAATCTGTCACCCCGTTAGACGGTTTCCCCTTCTGTGGAATACCTGCCGCGCGTCCGCGCGGCTGCTATATTATTTTCTGCTGTCCGCGCCTTTGCGGCGCGGAGCATATGGAGTCATTCTCATGAAGACTTTCAGCCCTACTCCTAAGGACATCAAGCACGACTGGTATGTGGTCGATGCCCAGGATCAGGTTCTGGGCCGTCTGGCCAGCCAGATCGCCCATCGCCTGCGCGGCAAGCATAAGCCCGAATTTGCTCCCCATGTGGATAACGGGGATTTCATCATCGTGATCAACTGCGAGAAGATCAAGGTTACCGGCACCAAGATGACCAACAAGCTATACCGCCGTCACTCCGGCTGGGTCGGTGGCCTCAGGACCACCGCTCTCGGCGATATGCTGCGTGAGAAGCCTGAGCGCCTCATCATGATGGCCGTGCGCGGCATGCTGCCCAAGAACAAGCTTGGCCATGCCATGCTGAAGAAGCTCAAGGTGTACGCTGGCCCTGAGCATCCGCATGCTGCTCAGAATCCGCAGCCTCTGACTCTGTCCCTGTAAGGAGTGACGTCATGAACGAGAATTTCCATTACGGAACCGGGCGCCGCAAGACTGCCACTGCCCGCACCCGTCTTTACTCCGGATCCGGCGCCATCATTGTGAACGGCCGCCCCTTCCAGGAATATTTCAACCGTAAGACCCTTCAGATGGTCGTGAGCCAGCCCCTCAAGCTGGTGAATCTCGAAGACAAGCTCGAAGTCCGCGTCAACGTGCGTGGCGGCGGCACGGCCGGCCAGGCCGAGGCTGTGCGTCATGGCATCAGCCGCGCTCTGCTTCTTCTTGATCCGTCTCTCCGCGGCGTTTTGAAGAAGGCCGGTTTCCTGACCCGCGATTCCCGCAAGAAGGAACGCAAAAAGTACGGCCTGCGCGCTGCCCGTGCCCGTTACCAGTACAGCAAGCGTTAATCGGTTCATATTCGTGTATCTATGGGGTGGTTCCTTCGGGGATCACCCCTTTTTTGTGTTCTTATCTGAAAGGCAGGAGGCGCGCTGAAGTGCGAGGAGTCCGTCCTTTATGAGGAGCCCCTTGGTTGAAATGACAGCCATGGTTCTGGAAGGTGTTTCCACCCGGAAGATCGCCCGTATAACGGAAGAGCTGTGCGGAAGTCGTTTTCCTACACTGCCCCGGCAGCGGTGCCAGTTCCACTTCGCCAGAGACATTGCCGCGAAGGCTCCGGCGGAGTACCAGGCCGGACTGAGCTCAGAGCTGACAGAAATGTTCAGCTGCGGAACGATCGGAGAAGCCAGAAAAAAGCGGGATCAGAATCTCTCTGACTACAAAGATGCCGCTGAGTCAGCCATGCTCTACCTGGATGAAAAATTTGAAAGTGTCATGACAGTGATGGCTCTTCCTGCAGGGCTCATGCGGCTCTGCGGAACATCCAGCCATATATTGAAAAGCTCAATAGGGAATTAAAGCGCCTTTCCGGCGTGATGGCATATTCCACAGGAAGAGCCGCAGGTAAGGGCAATAGACGCAGTCCTGACTGAAGAAAGCCATGAAGAATCAGGCAGAGCTTTTTTCAGTCCCAAAACTTTTAAGGAGTTCATGACACCAGAGAGCAGCAGCGCGATCATAAAATTCCGCCTTCTGTCCAGAATCTGGAAAGCCGGCCTGATATGTCTGTCATGTCCGGCAGGCCAGGCGCAGTGCCTGCCGGATGAATACTCCTTTCTTTCCCCGTCCGGCCGATTCCTGCCGGACATGCCCGCCGGGCGGCTGGAAGGCACGCTCCACCTTTCCCGCCGCCCGCGGTTCTGAAAAGGGGCTGTCAGGCGATCGCCCACCGGGCCCGCATCAACAGCCCCAGGCCTGGGGCCCGCAGATATCCGCGCAAAAAAAACAAAAAAAGCTGGATAAAGTTCAGAATCTGGAAAGGTGACAGCGCAGGCTGAAATTTTTTTCCTGATAATGCGTTATCCGGGGCAGAGCACGGGAAAAGAGTCCAGGGATGCCCCGGCAGGCGCTTTCGGATCCGGAAGCACAAAAAAAGGGAAGATACCCGCGAAGGGCATCTTCCCTGAATTTTTCTGAAAAAGAGAACCGTCTAGTCCCAGTGGAACGTCTCGGTCTTTTCGATGGCGGGATCGAGGCTGTTCCTTACGGGACAGCGTTTAATGGCGATGCCGAGCCCTTTGCGGTCACGCTCGCTGTACTCCTGATCCGGCATGAAGATGTCGATGGCGTATCTGCTGATGCGCATGGGGTGATCGGCCATATCCGTGACGATCCTGGCGTGCAGGCCCTCAGTGGACATATTCCTGTGCTCCAGATAGATGCCCACGATGGAGAGAATGCAGTTGACGAGGCCGGCGCTGACCATTTCAACAGGGCCCCAGAGATCAAAGGAACTCGGGCCGGCCTGACAGACGATTTCGGCCCTGCCTTCGAGCACGGCCTTTGTCCGCATGCCGCCGAGCCAGGTATTGTCGATGGTGAACTCAAGAAAAGGTTTTTCCTCTGCCATGGCGCCTACTTCCCCTTGGCGGGCTCGATGCACTCGACGCCGTGCATGTAGGGCACGAGCACTTTGGGAAGGACGATGCTGCCGTCCTTCTGCTGTCCGTTCTCGATGATGGCGGCCATGGTTCTGCCTGTGGGCAGGCCGGATCCGTTGAGGGTGTGCACGAACTGCGTCCTGCCGCCTTTGGGCTTGAAGCGGATGTTGGCGCGGCGGGCCTGGAAGTCAACGCAGTTGGAGCAGGACGAAATCTCCCTGTAGGTCTTCTGGGCGGGCAGCCAGACCTCGAGGTCGTACGTCTTGGCGGAGCTGAAGCCCATGTCGCCGGTGCAGAGCACGATCTGGCGGTAGGGAAGTTCCAGTTCCTCGAGGAGCTGGCGGGCGTGGCCGGTCATGAGCTCGAGCTGGTTGAAGCTGTCGTCCGGATGGGAGAAGCGCACCATCTCGATCTTGTTGAACTGGTGCATGCGGATGAGGCCGCGGGTATCCCTGCCGGCGGCGCCGGCTTCGGAGCGGAAGCAGGCCGTGGCGGCCGTGTAGCCCCTCGGGAGATCCTCCTCATTCAGAACCTCACCCGCGTGCAGATTGGTGAGCGTCACTTCCGCGGTGGGGATGAGGTAGTAGTCCTGCTCGCGCAGCCTGAAGAGGTCCTCCTCGAACTTGGGAAGCTGGCCCGTGCCGGTCATGGTGGCGCGGTTGACGATGAAGGGCGTGGCCACTTCGATGTAGCCCTGTTTCTCGTGCTCATCGAGGAAGAAATTGATGAGGGCACGCTCGAGCTTGGCAGCCCAGCCGAAGGTGATGACGAAGCGGCTGCCGGCCTCGCGCACGGCGCGCTCGAAGTCAAGGCCGCCGAGATTCGTGCCGAGATCCCAGTGGGGCTTCGGCTCGAAGTCAAAGGACGGCGGGGTTCCCCAGCGGCGGATCTCCACGTTCTCGGTCTCGTCCTTTCCCACGGGCACGGAGGAATCGGGGATGTTGGGCACGCCCATCATCCAGTCCGTCACAGCCTGCCTCGCTTCCTCGGTCTCGGCGTCAAGAGCCTTGATGCGGTCGGAGAGCCCGCCGAGCTCGGCGATGCGCGCGGAGGCGTCCTTTCCCTCGCGCTTCAGCAGGGCCACTTCCTGGGAGGCCTTATTGCGCTCGCTTTTGAGCGTCTCGACCTCGGCGATGAGAGCGCGGCGCTTCCCGTCGAGCTTCTGGAAATCCTCTATGGAAAGTTTGGAGTGGCGCACCTTCAGGTTGCGTTCCAGTATTTCCGGCTGTTTCTGTACAAGCTTGAGATCTAACATACTGTCCTCATTTGAATCCCTGCCGCGTCTCCCTCGTGGGGATCACGCGTTTTTCATGGCGGCAGGCCGCCTTGTTTTTTAAGAAGGAGGGCGGAAAATGCCCTGAACGGAAGTTTCTAGCACCCGGAGCCCTTGCCTTGCAAGGATGCGCGCTTACGTAGTAACCTGAAAGGCGCAGAGCCCCCCGGGCTCTGTCCGGCTACGCCGCGCGTCGCCGTGCGCCTCGTTCCAGAACCTCCGGGGCCGCGACCCGGATCACACTGCGGAGACTCCACATGAAAATGCCTCGCCTGCTTCTTCCCGTTTTTCTCGCTGCCGCCATGGGCATGCTCACGGCCTGCGGCCCCAGCAACACCATTCACCTGCAGCCCTACAAGGCAGCCTCCTCCGTCCTGCCCGGACCCACGGCACCCACGATCTCCGTGGTGAAATTCCAGGATCAGCGCCCGGATCCCTCCTCGCTCGGCAAACGCCGTGACGGCAGCTATTTCACCACCATGGACAGCGCCTCGGAGTGGTTCTCCCGCTCCATCGTGGACGCCCTCTCTGCCCGCGGCTACCAGGTGAGCTACGCCCAGTCCACGGCCGAAGCCATCAAGGGCAAGCCCGCCTACCTGCTGACCGGCACCCTGAAGGAGCTCAAAATCAACGAGAAGTCGGCCACGTCCTTCGATACTTCCATTACGGCCAAATACACGCTGGCTGACCGCAACAAAAAAATCTCCATGGAGACCCTCAACGCCAGCCAGACCAAGACCGGCCTGCCTGGCAACAGCACGGTTGAGAACCTACTGAGGGATACCCTCACCGACGTGGTCAACCCCATGGCCGAGAAGGTGGCCGCCAAAATCGGCAGATAACTTTTTCCCGCTATCAGCATACTGCCGGGATTTCCGCGTAAGCGGGGATCCCGGCTTTGCTTTCCGGAGGCATACTTTGGCCCAGCAGATCATGCTCAAGGTTTACGCAAACGTCATCCATCCGGGGAAAGGCCTCGCGGACGCCCTGCGCCCGCTCTGCCATGAGGCCGTCTCCACGGACGGCGGCGACAATTCCGTCACGGAGAAGGACGGCATGGTCCTTCTTTCCTTCGAGGGCATCTACTTCCCCTGGGAAGAGGCGGCCGGTGCCATACGCTCCCATATCACGAAGGACTCCACCGGAAAGATGGACGTGCTTGATATGGAAAACTGGCGCATCACCCGTTTTTTCATAAAGGACGGCACGGTCACGTCCCGGTCGGGCTCCCTCAACAACGCTCTCGACTACAACGGTTTCTAATCCTGCCTGCGCTTGAAGAGCTTCTCGAGGGCAGCGGCGTCCCGGCGCAGCACGGTGGGCCGGCCGTGCGGGCAGTAATCCCTGTCCGGCGTGGCGAGCCACTGGGAAACAAGATTCATGGCCTCGTCCCGCGTGAGCCTCTGCCCGCCCTTGATGGCGGACCGGCAGGCCATGGTGGCGAAGCGCGCCCGGAAATCGTCCTTTAATCCCGCGAGGCACTCCCTGAGAAAATCCTGCGCTCCGGCGCGGTCCAGAAGGGCCGGTATCCCGTCCACGGTGAGCGTGCCGCCGCAGAGCGTTCCCCTGTACCCCAGGCCTTCCAGCATCTCCTTCACGTCTCTCCAGCGCCCGGCCTCGGCAGGGTGCAGTTCGAGCACCAGGGGCAGGGCCAGGCCCTGGCTCGCCCCATGCCAGCCCTTTTCCGAAAAACGCGAGAAGAGAATGCGCTCGTGCACGGCGTGCTGGTCGAGGATGACAAGGGCGTCCGACGCATCACGGAACACAAGATAGGTGCCCGCCACCTGCCCGAGATACTCGAGCCCGCGGGACGGGGCCGGTTCCGGCACTTCCCGCAGAAGATTTTCCGGCACGGGAGGCGTGGGACGGGGTTCGGTCTTCTCCTCCTCCCGGAAGGACGGCGCGTCTTCTCCGGAAGGCGCCGGCTCCCGGAGACCGGGCTCCGGAAAAGGCGCCGGCTGCGTCATGCCGCGGGAATCAGGCACGGGGTGAGGCCGCGCCACGGTCCATTCCCCGCCTCCCTCTGACTCCTTCTCTGCAGGCAGGGGCCTCCTTAGGGGGCTGTCAGCGGCTCCCCAGAAGCCCATGGGGCGGGATTCGGCCAGGACAGGGGACGCCTCTTCCTTTTTCCCGGCTGACGGCGGGGCCGCTTCAGGGGAAGCGCCGTCCTTCACGCCGCATCCCGCGTCGAGCTCACCCGATGGCGTCTGGAGAGAGGAACGCACGGCCGTGAGCACGGCGGCGTAGACCGCCGATTCATCCCTGAAGCGCACCTCGCTTTTGGCGGGGTGCACGTTGACGTCCACTTCTGCGGGATCGAGTTCCACGAAGACCACGGCCTGGGGATAGTCACGGCTCGTAATGCGGCCCTCGTAGGCCTGGCGCACGGCGCCGTAGACGCGCTTGTCCGTGACGCTCCTGCCGTTCACGAAAATGAGGATGCGGCTCCCGTGGGGCTGGCTCACGTCGGGCCTCGCGGCCAGGCCGTGCACGCGCACGCCGCTGCGCTCCGCGTCAAAAGGCGCGAGCGCCTCCACGACCTGCGGCGGCCACATGCGGGCCAGTCTCGCAGCGAGGGTTTCCCCGGGCAGGCACTGCAGAAGCGTCCTTCCGTCGCTCATGAGGGAGAAGGCCACGTCCGTGCGGGCCAGGGCCTGGCGCTCCAGCCATTCGAGGCAGCGCTTCACCTCCGTGGCCGGACTCTTCAGAAATTTGAGGCGGGCCGGCACGTTGCTGAAGAGGTCGCGCACCTCCACCACCGTCCCCTGGTGCAGGGAGGAGGGCTCCACCCCGGAACGCTCCCCAAAGGACACGCGGATCACGCTGCTCACCACGCTGCCGTTCTCCCCGCGCACGGCGGAGGCCATGCTGAAGTCCGACACGGAGGCTATGCTCGGCAGGGCTTCGCCCCTGAAGCCGTAGGAGTGGATGCTGTCGAGGTCGGTCACCTTCCTGATCTTGCTCGTGGCATGGCGCAGCACCGCGAGGGAAAGCTCATCCGGCAGCACTCCGGATCCGTTGTCCTGCACGCGGATAAGCCCCTGTCCCCCGTTTTCAAGCTTCACGTCCACGCGCGTGGCCCAGGCGTCGAGGCTGTTCTCCACAAGCTCCTTGACCACGCTGGCCGGACGTTCCACCACCTCGCCGGCTGCTATCTGATTGCAGAGCTCGGACGGCAGGACCTGAATTCTCGATACCGGAAGGGCCATGGCATTTCCTCCTTTTTTCGGCTGTCACGAGAAGGTACGACATCGGGACGGGCCGGGCAAGAACGGCTGCCCCGCCGCGGCGTTCCGGAAACGGCGTCGTTGCATTTCCCCGCGGAAATACCTATCTTTTTTATGTTTCCCTCCAGGAAAGCGGAGGAGGTTTTATGCACAAGGATAAACCAGTCACGAAAGCCCGGACGGCAGCGTCCGTCTCTTCCCTCTTCCCGAAGCGGGGCTACGACCCGGAGATGCTCTATGTGGAGTGCAGCCGGTGCGGCGCGCCCATACTCTGGGAGCCCGGCCAGACCGCGAAAATACTCCGGGACGCCGGCATCTCGCCCCTGGAGCTCGACGCCTCCTGCGTCATCCTGAGCGACGGATGCCCTCTCTGCACCTCCGGGGATTCCTTTACGGTCTCCATCCGGCGGCTCACGAAGCCGTCCGCCGGCGGCATGCCTCCCTCGGGCGGCACCTGCTAGCTCCCTTTTTCCCCTGCCAGCCTCCCGGCGTATTGATTTCTGTGATTTTCTGACGTATTTTAGCACACTTTCCTGTGGACAGGAAAAAATACGTTTGGAGGCTTTTGTTTATATGGCAACTAAAGAAAACGAGTCGGAATCCATCGATTTTCAAGCTTGGCTCGATAACAATTTAGACAACAGCTTTGGCGAACTGGAGGAAGGCTCGATCGTCAAAGGCACCATCGTCAAAATTGATAAAGAAAATGTCCTGGTGGACGTGAACTTCAAGTCCGAAGGCCAGATCCCCACCAGTGAATTCCTCGACAAAGAGGGCAATATAACGGTTAAGGTCGGGGACGTCATCGACGTCTTCGTTGTGCACAAGAATGAAAGCGACGGCACCATCAGCCTGTCCTTTGAGAAGGCCAAGCGCATGCAGGTCTTCGACAAGCTCGAGAAGGTGCAGGAAAACAACGAGATCATCAAGGGCCGCATCATGCGCCGCATCAAGGGCGGCTACACCGTCGATATCGGCGGCGTGGAAGCCTTCCTGCCCGGCTCCCATGTGGATCTCCGTCCTGTCCCGGACATGGACGCCCTCGTCAATCAGGAATTCGAATTCCGCGTTCTCAAGATCAACCGCCACCGCAGCAACGTCATCGTCTCCAGGCGCGTCCTGCTCGAAGAGGAACGCGACTCCAAGCGTAAGAAGCTCCTTGAAACCCTCGCCGAAGGCCAGATCGTGCACGGCAAGGCCAAGAACATCACCGAGTACGGCGTCTTTGTCGACCTCGGCGGCCTCGACGGCCTCCTGCACATCACGGACATGAGCTGGAAGCGCATCCGCCATCCCAAGGAAATGGTCAGCCTCGGCCAGGACCTCACCCTCAAGGTGCTCTCCTTTGACCGCGAGAACTGCAAGGTCTCCCTGGGCCTCAAGCAGCTCGTTCCCGATCCGTGGGAAAACATCACCGAACGCTTCCCCATCGGCACCAAGGTCAAAGGCAAAGTCACCAATCTCGTGGACTACGGCGCCTTTGTGGAGCTTGAGCCCGGCGTCGAGGGCCTCGTGCACATTTCCGAAATGTCCTGGACCCGCAAGCTGCGTCATCCGTCCCAGCTCATCCACACCGGCGACGAGGTGGAAGTGGTCATCCTGGGTGTTGACGCTGACAAGAAGCGCATCAGCCTCGGCATGAAGCAGGTCCGTCCCAATCCCTGGGAACTCGTGGCCGAGAAGTACCCCGAAGGCACCATCCTTGAGGGCACCATCAAGAACATCACCGAGTTCGGCATGTTCATCGGCATCGAGGACGGCATCGACGGCCTCATCCACGTCTCCGACATTTCCTGGACCAAGAAGATCCGCCATCCCAGCGAGCTCTATCATGTGGGCGACGTGGTGCAGGCCAAGGTCCTCACCGTTGACCAGGAGAACGAGAAGTTCACCCTCGGCATCAAGCAGCTCGTGGAAGATCCCTGGAGCCATGTGCCTGCCACCTATCCCGTGGGCTGCACCGTGAAGGGCGTCATCACCAACATCACCGAGTTCGGCCTCTTCGTCGAGGTTGAGGAAGGCGTTGAAGGTCTGGTGCACGTTTCCGAGCTCGGCCTCGGCAAGAAGATCAAGACCCCGGCTGACGCCTTCAAGGAAGGCCAGGAAATCGAGGCCAAGGTCATCCACGTGAGCGCTGAGGAACGCCGTCTCGGCCTTTCCATCAAGCAGCTCCGCGGCCATGACGAGGAAAAGGGCAAGGAATACCACACCGGCCCCCAGGAAGCCGGCTCCCAGAATCTGGGCGACCTCCTGAAGCAGGCCGCCAGCTCTGAGGAAGAGAAGTAGTTTCTTCCCTCACCCCTGAAAACAGAAGAGGCGCGCCCCCGCGGGGACGCGCCTCTTTTCTTTCCGGAAGCACCCGGCTCAGTAGAGCTGGTAGCGGAACGAGGGGGCGGAACGGGAGGAGATCCTGTCCGCTATATCTCCGGCAATGCTGCCGAGAACGTCCGTGACCTGCTCTCTCCAGCTGTCCTGCCTCGGCATCTTCACGAGCGCGGTGTCAGCGGGCACGCCGGTCTTTTCGCTGAGACAGCCGAGCGCCTTCTCAAAACCGCCGATTTCGTCGATAAGACCGAGCTTCAGGGCCTGGCGGCCGGTAAAGGCCGCGCCCGTGGCCATGGCCTTCACCTTTTCCCTGTCGAGGTGGCGCCGGTCAGCCACGATCCCCACAAACTGGTCGCAGATCTCGGCCATGAACTTCTGCAGGTATTCCTTTTCCGCGTCCGTGGGGGCGCGCATGGGGTTGCCCGCCGCCTTGTCCGGACCCGTGGTGTACAGGAGATAGCCGATTCCGAGAGAGTCGAGCAGCTTCTCGTTGTGCAGGGACTGCATGATGACGCCGATGGATCCCGTCACCGTGCCTTCGCCCGCGAAGACCCGCTCTCCGGCCATACTGATCATGAGGCCGCCCGACGCGGCCATGCTGCCCATGGAAACCACCACGGGCTTCTCTTTCCCGAACTCCAGGAGCTCCTCATAGAAGACCTCGGAGACCGCCGCGCTCCCTCCGGGGGAGTCAACGCGCACGAGAAGCCCCTTTATGCCGTCAGCGTGGCGCAGCCTGTGCAGCCAGGCCGTCTGTTTCGAAAGATCTTTTATCTCGCCCTTTATTTCCAGCAGGGCCACATGGGGATCATCCGGCAGGGCGTCGGAACCGGCGCCGGCGAGGGCAAAGCCCCCGGCGGCGATGAGCGCGAGCACGATCAGAAGAAGCCAGTGCCTGCGCCAGAAGGGTTTCTTCTTTTCCTGCAGGCTCTTCACGAAGGCCGCCAGGATGACCCGGCACTGCCGGCATTCCTCAGTTTCCGGGGACGTTTTCAAGTTCCCGGTATCCGGTGTAGTATTATCCATCCTCAGATTTCTCCTTCCTGTCACATGGGAAGGCATCCCCGGGGACGCCTTCTCTTCCAGAATTACGCCCAGCTTCCGGGGCGCGCAACAGCTCTCCCCGCCATCCGGACACAGAACATGGAAAACAGTCATATCAGGGCATCCCTGCTCGCCCGCGGACAGGTGCAGGGCGTGGGCTTCAGGCCCTTCGTCTACCGGCTCGCCGTCAGCCTCGGCCTCACGGGCAGCGTGGGCAACACGTCAGAGGGCGTGCGCATCGAAATCCAGGGGCCGCGCGGCGCCGTCGCGGCCTTCAGGGACAGGTTCCCGGCGGAGCTTCCGCCCCTCGCCCGTCTCACGGGCCTCTCCTTCCGCGAAATTCCCCTTCTTCCGGACGAAACCGGCTTCACCATAGCCCGGAGCACCGGGCACCGCGGCCACAGCGTGCTCATCAGCCCCGACGTGGGCGTCTGCGGAGACTGCCTCAGGGATATGCGCGACCCGGGAAACCGCCGCTACCGCTATCCCTTCACGAGCTGCACCAACTGCGGACCGCGCTACACCATCACGCGCTCCATTCCCTACGACCGCGCCACCACCTCCATGGCCTGCTTTCCCCTCTGCCCGGACTGCTCCCGCGAGTACACGGATCCGCTTGACCGCCGCTTCGACGCCCAGCCCATAGCCTGCCCGGCCTGCGGCCCGCGTCTCTGGTTTCTTTCCTGCCGGAACGGCGTCCTTCCGGAAGTCACCGCCTGCACGGAAGAAAACAGCAGGGATCCCATAGCCCGCGCCGTTGCCGCCCTCCTTGAGGGACGCATCGTTGCCCTGCGGGGGATAGGCGGCTTCCAGCTCGCCTGCGACGCCTCGGACGAAGCCGCGGTCAGCCGCCTCCGCCGGCGCAAGCACCGCCCGCACAAGGCCTTCGCCCTCATGGCCGCGGACACCGGCCACGCGGAGACCGCGGCCTTCATCAGCGGTGCCGAAGCGGCCCTTCTCACCTCGCCGGCCCGCCCCGCCGTGGTTCTCGGGAAACGGAAGGGAGCCCCTCTCGCCCCTTCCGTCGCGCCGGATACCGCCACGGTGGGCATTATGCTCCCCACCTCGCCCCTTCACGCCGTTCTCTTCGACCTGCTCGCCGAAGCCTGCTCCCAAAAGGGCCGTCCCGTACCCCTTCTCGTCATGACCTCGGGCAACGTTACAGGCGATCCCATCTGCCTCGGCAACCGCGAGGCCCTGCGCCGCCTCAGCGGCACGGCCGACGCCTTCCTCCTCCACGACCGCGATATCCTCTGCCGCGTGGACGACAGCGTGACCGCCCTCTTCCCGCGCACCGTCCCTGCTCCCCCGGCGGATATCCTCTACTTCCGCCGCGCCAGGGGCTACGTTCCCGCCCCCGTCAGCCTCAGCCACGCGGACGACACCCGTCCCGTCCTCGGCTGCGGCGCGGGCCTCAAGGCCACAGTCTGCATCACGCGCGGAGACAGTGCCTTCGTGGGCCAGCACACGGGTGATCTCGGAAACGCCGCTGCCGCGGGCTTCTACGAGGAAACGGCCCGCCACCTCATGGATCTGCTCGAGGTGGTCCCCGGCCTCATCGTGCGCGACCTGCACCCTGACTTCTTTTCCTCGCGCTTCGGGGAGGATCTCGCCGGGAAGCTCGGCGTCCCCTGCGTGGCGCTTCAGCACCACGCGGCTCACGCCGCCTCCGTTCTCGCTGAAAACAATTATATGGCTCCGGCCCTGGCCCTGACCCTGGACGGCACGGGTCTCGGCACGGACGGCACAGTGTGGGGCGGCGAGCTCCTTTTTATGGATCCGGGCCAGCCCGCCTTTACACGCGCCGGTTCCCTCTCGCCCTTTCCCCTGCCCGGCGGCGATCAGGCCACGCGCTTTCCCTGGCGCATCGCCCTTTCCCTCGATCTCGCCTCGCGCGGCGCTGATGCCGTACCCTTCTGGCGCGAAAGGCAGGGTATGGCCGCGGACGCCGTGGCCGAAATGCTCGCGCGCCGCGTGAACTCCCCCCTCACGTCAAGCTGCGGCCGGCTCTTCGATGCCGTGTCCGCTCTCCTCGGCCTGTGCCAGGAGACAAGCTACGAGGGCCAGGCCGCCATACGCCTCGAGACAGCGGCCCTTGGCGCGCGAAGGACGTCCCTCCCGGGAGGGCTTCCGGAAATCACGGCGGAGCAGGCCGGAGGCCGCCTGCAGATCTCCTCCGCCGCCCTCTTCCGGCGCGCGAAGGCTCTCTCTGACTCCGGCGCTGACACGGGCACCGCCGCTCTCGGCTTTCACCTCTCTCTCGCCGCCGCTTTCACGGACATGGCTGAGAAGGCGGCTCAGACCTACGGAACGCGCACCATCGCCCTCACGGGCGGCGTCATGCAGAACAGGATCATGGCGGGGGAGCTCGTGCGGCTCCTCTCGGAGCGGGGCTTCACCGTGCTCACGAACAGGGACGTGCCCGCCGGGGACGGGGGCCTGTCTCTCGGGCAGGCTGCCTGGGGCCGGTGGCTCCTTGAGACCGGAAAATACTGATTACTGAAACGTCGCGATGACGCGTCCCTTTCTGAGGCTGACGCGCCCGAGGGGCAGATCACGGTACCAGAGCGCGGCTTCCGTCACCTTCAGATCGCATGTCAGGCTGCGGCCGCCAAGGAGAGCGCGCACCTCGTCAACGCTTTCGAGAATCACGCGCGGTCCCTCTTCCGGCATGAGCGCGCGCAGCCTGCTGTCCGGCACAAAACCGCCGGCGCCGAAGCGCCCCAGCGGCGCTCCCTGCCAGACGAATCCTTCAGGAAGGAGGGGCTCAGCCTGGGCCGGCAGAAAGCGCAGCGTTCCCGAGAACGCGGCGCAGCGGCCGTCAGGGAGAAGTCCGGGATCGACGGTGGCCGAGGAGAGGGCCTCTGGCTCCACATCCTGTCCCGGGGAAGCGGCGTGCCGGGCGCAGGGACGCTCTTTCCCCCTGCGGCCCCGTTTTCTGCTCTCCCTGTCCTCTCCGGTACCGCTTTTTTCCGGTTCCGGCTCTCCTGTTTTACGCAGCCTCGCCACGTAGAAGCCCTGGCTTCCGGATCGTTCCCCGTCAACGCGCAGGGTGCCTTCGCTCCCCTCACGGTCGTCCCAGTAAAAGCCGGGGAAGGGGGCGAGCGGCTCCCTGGTGAGCCCGAGACAGGCCTCGGCGTACTCAACCTGGCGTTCGTTTTCCCCGCTGTTGGTGGTGCAGGTGGAGTAGACAACCACGCCGCCGGGGGCAAGGAGTTCAGCAGCCCGGCGCAGGAGAAGCCGCTGCAGGCCGATGAGGGGTTTCACCTTGTCGTCGTGCCAGAGCGCCATGACCTTCGGATTTTTGACGGCTGTGCCCCATCCCGAACAGGGGGGATCCAGCTGGATGTACCTGAGGCTGCCCGGCGCGAGGGGAATATTCTGCCCCTCATAGGAACAGGTGCCGGCCTGCAGGAAATTGCAGACCCTGAGGTTCTGGCGCAGGGTGAACAGGCGGGAATGCGATACCTCGTTGGCCAGCACGAAACCGCCGGGGCCCACGAGCTGGGCCAGAAACCCTGTCTTGCTCCCCGGGCTCGCGCACATGTCGAGCACGGCCGCGCCCTTCTCCGGCGCCAGCGCCAGGGGCGGGAGCATGGACGACCTGTCCTGAATATAAATGAGGCCGAAAAACGCGGCGAGCGAGGATCCGAGGGGCCGCGGCTCGGCCGTGAGGCGCCGGCAGCAGGCCGAAAAAGGCTCGGGTTCGAAGCGGAAGCCTTCTTCCTCAAGGAGGGCAGCCACGCCGGACTGCGCCGGCTCCGGAACGGTAATCCTGAATGAACGGAGGGGTGCCTCATGGGCGGTATTCGTGTTCTGCATGCCCCCTCCTTACAGGCAAAAAGCCCTGGTCCGCAAGTCCGCGGGCGCTCCGCGGAGATTGCAGGAGACAGAAAGTAAGGGTATTGTTCGGCGATTGCGCCGCTCAGGCACCCCGTTTTCAAAGCGGTCCGCGCGGCGCCGGCATAGTTCCTCTCCCCGCCGTTTCCAGACCGCCTTTCCGCGGACCGGAACGCAGGAGCGGAGCTCCCTTTTTCAAGGAGATATTCAATGAAAAAAATGAGTCTTGTGCCCGCCCTCTGCTGCGTCCTGGGCCTCGTCCTCGCCTCTGCCGCATGGGCGGCGCCCTCCGGCCGTTCCGACATCATCATGAACGAAACCGGCAGCCAGACACAGAAGGACGTCTACCTGAACCCGCAGTTCCGCTATCAGGGCGCGGGCACCGGCGACGGCTCCAGACTGCGTACCCAGCGCCTCAGCGAGCAGATGAACGGCATGGCTGTTGGTGACTTCAATGGCGACGGCAAGAACGAAATCGCCATCATGACGCCCCATGACATCGTCATCTACGTCTGGCAGGGCAAGAATTCCCGCATGACGGAACTCGGCCGCCGCAAGGTTCTGGCCAATAATACGAACTTCTCCCTGCGCACCATGGACATCAACCGCGACGGCGCCCAGGATCTGATCATCACCACCTATGAAGACGAGGAATGCCGCCCGTCCAGCTTCTTCTTCAGCTTCAAGGGCAACCGCTTCACCGAGCTCGCCCGCCGCTGCCCCTACTTCGTCAGCGTGGCGAAGATTCCCCCGTATTTCACCCCCGCCCTCGTGGGACAGGGATTTGACACCGTGCGCCTCTTCGCTCCCGGCGTGCGCGTGATGGAGCGCAGCGGCGACAGCTACGTCCTCGGCCAGCGCCTTGACCTCCCCAAGGGAACCACCTGCTACAACTTCAACTGGATCCCGGCCGGCAGGGAAAGCAAGATGCCCCAGCTCGTCGTCCTTCAGGAAGACGAACGCATCAAGCTCTACCAGGGCACCAATAACTCGCTTATCCACACCACCATGGAGCGCTACTCCGGCTCCGCCGTGGGCATCGACCATTACAAGTCCATGCCCGGCCTCGGCGTTGACAGAACCTATCAGCTCCCCGGCAAGTATTACTGCCCCATGAATCTCATCACGGCTGACATCGGCCACACCGGCGAACCCGTCCTGCTCGTCAACAAGCCCGTGTCCACCGCTTCCCAGCTCTTCGACCGCTACCGCTACTTCCCCCAGGGCGAAATCCACGCCCTGTTCTGGGACGGCGTGGGCCTCTCCCTCAAGTGGAAGACCCGCCGCATCCGCGGTTCCGTGGCCGCCCTCGATCTGGCCGACGTCAATAACGACGGCACCCTCGACCTCGTCGTGGGCCTCAACACCTCACCGGATCTCGGCATCGGCAGCCGGCAGTCCATGGTGACCGCGTATCCCCTGGATATGTCCGCCACCAACCCGAAGACGCCTGCCGACCTGAGCGACTTCGAAGTCAGCCCCAACTAGTCCTGCAGGCCTCCCCCCGGCGGGGGAGGCCTTCTGCTTTTTTCCAAGGAGGAAAACCGTGCGCATTCTCGTAATCGGTTCCGGCGGCAGGGAGCACGCCCTGGTATGGAAAATCCGCCAGAGCCCGCTCTGCACCGATCTCATCGTCACACCCGGCAACGGCGGCACGCAGCTTGACGGCGTGCGCAGCGCCGACGTGAAGCCCGACGACATTCTGGGCCTTCTGAAGCTCGCCAGAGAGGAAAAGGTCGACCTGGTCGTCCCCGGGCCCGAGCTTCCCCTCGTGCTTGGCATCACCGACGCCATGAACGTGGCCGGCATCCCCTGCTTCGGCCCTGACCGCTACTGCGCCCAGCTCGAGGGCAGCAAATATTTCGCCAAGGATCTCATGAAGAAGGCCGGCGTGCCCACTGCCGAATGCGCCGTGTTCAACGACGCGGAGTCGGCCCATGCCTTTGTCGCGCACCGCGGCGCCCCTCTGGTCATCAAGGCTGACGGTCTCGCCGCCGGCAAGGGCGTCGTCGTGGCCCGTACCACGGAAGAGGCCCTGCAGGCCGTAGACGCCATCATGAAAGATCACGTCTTCGGCGATGCCGGACGCCAGGTCGTTATTGAAGAATGCCTCGAAGGCGAGGAAGTTTCCCTCCTCTGCCTCTGCGACGGCCTCTCCGCCGTGCCCCTGCCCTCAGCCCAGGACCACAAGGCCGCCTATGACGGCGACAAAGGCCCCAATACCGGCGGCATGGGCGCCTACAGCCCTGCCCCCATCCTGCCCGACAGCGAACTTGAAAAGATGACCGATCTCGTCATCCGCCCCGTCATTAAGCACCTCGCCGGCGAAAACCATCCCTTTGTGGGCGTGCTCTACGCCGGCCTCATGATGACAAAGGACGGCCCGAAGGTCCTCGAGTACAACGTCCGCTTCGGCGATCCCGAATGCCAGCCCCTTCTCATGCGCCTCGACGGCGACCTCGTCAAAATCATGCTGGCCTGCACCCGCGGCAACCTGGATCCCTCCCTCGTGACCTTCACTCCGAAGTCCGCCCTGGGCGTGGTCGTGGCGGCCGAAGGCTATCCCGGAAGCTACGACAGGGGCATGCCCATCACCGGCCTTAAGGAGGCCGAGTCCGAAGACGGCGTCAAAGTCTTCCACAGCGGCACGAAGTTCAGAGACGGCCAGGTGCTCTCGGACGGCGGCCGCGTGCTCTGCGTCACCGCCCTCGGCGACGGCCTTAAGGACGCGCAGGACAGGGCCTACAGGGCCGTGAACCGCATCACCATGCCGAAGAGTTTCCACCGCACGGATATCGGCATGAAGGGTATCCGCCATCTTGAAGGCAAATAGGAGGTATCCATGGCTTCCGTCTGCATTATCATGGGGTCGAAATCCGATGAGGAAAAAGTCGCCCCCTGCGCCGAGATCCTGAAAAAGCTCGGCATCGGCTTCTTCATGACTGTCTCCTCCGCCCACCGCACCCCGGAAAGAACCGAGACAATTGTCCGCGAGCAGGAGGCCTCCGGCTGCAGGGTCTTCATCTGCGCAGCCGGCATGGCTGCCCACCTCGCCGGCGCCGTTGCCGCCCGCACCACTCTCCCGGTCATCGGTATCCCGATCTCCGGCACTGCCTTCGGCGGCATGGACAGCCTGCTCTCCACCGTCCAGATGCCTCCGGGATTCCCGGTGGCCACCGTGGCCTGCGACAAGGCCGGCGCGCGCAACGCGGCCTGGCTCGCTGCCCAGATCCTGGCCCTCGGCGACAGCGCCCTGCGTGACCGTATCGAGGCCGAACGCGCCAGAATGCGCGAGGGTGTCGAGGAAGCGGCTGCCGCTGTCCAGGAAAAATACAACGCCTAAAATAAAAAAGCCCCGGTTTCCCGGGGCTTTTTTTGTCCCCTCCTTTCGGAGGGAGACGCAAAAGAAAAGGCCCGCGTCTTTCAACGCGGGCCTCTTTTAGTCTGGTGGAGCTGGACAGAATTGAACTGACGACCTCTTGAATGCCATTCAAGCGCTCTCCCAACTGAGCTACAACCCCGTTGATGTGCGTTGTCTACGCCATCTCCGAAGAGATGTCAACAGTTTTCTCAGGCTTCGTCAGCAAGTTCCGCGAGAACCTCGCCCATTTCCGTGAGCGCCTTCTTCAGGGCGTCGTCGGACACGGCGTAGGACAGGCGGATGCAGTTGTCATTGCCGAAGGCCACGCCGGGCGTGGTGGCGATGTGCAGCCTTTCCAGCAGATACCTGGAGAGTTCCAGGGAATTGTGCACTTTCCCGCCAAAGCACTTGTGCACGTCGATGAAGAGGTAGAACGCGCCGTCGGGATGCGGGCAGACCGCGAATTTCCACGTGTCAATGATGGACAGGGCCATGTTGCGGCGGCGGCTGAAAGCCTCACGCATTTCCCGCACGCAGTCCATGGGACCGGTCAGGGCGGCCAGGGCGGCCTTCTGCGCTATGGAACAGATATTGGACGTGCTCTGTCCCTGCAGGGTGGAGCACTTCTTTATAATCTCCTCATGCGCCACGAGGAAGCCGACGCGCCAGCCCGTCATGGCGAAACTCTTCGAGAGGCCGCAGAGTATGCTCACCTGCTCCGGATACTTCGCGAAATAGGGGCTCGCGCTGGCCATCTCGGCCGGAGCGAACACGAGCTGATCGTACACTTCATCCGAAAAGACGTTCAGCCCGGCGCCGATCACCACGTCCATGATCCCTTCCAGTTCAGAGGCCGAGTACACGGCGCCCGTGGGATTGCAGGGCGAGTTCAGGATAAAGAGTTTCGTCTTCGGGGTGATGGCCTTCCTGATTTTATCGGGCGTCACCTTGAAGCCGTCCTCAGGCCCCGCCTCCACATAAACCGGCACGCCGCCCGCCAGCTCGACGATGGCGGGATAGCTCACCCAGTAAGGGGCGGGAATGATGACCTCGTCCCCCGGGTTCACCGTGCACATGATATAGTTGTACAGAGCCTGCTTGCCGCCGTTGCTGATGATGACGTTCTCCGGCCTGATGGTCAGATCGTACTGGTTGCTGTAGTACCCGCAGACGGCCTTCCTCAGCTCCCTGATGCCCGGCACCGCCGTATACCGGCAGAAATTACTGTCTATGGCCGCTTTGGCCGCTTCACAGATATGCTTCGGCGTGGGAAAATCCGGTTCACCCACGGCGAGGCTCGTCACCATAACGCCCTGCTCTTTGAGCTCCAGGGCCTTGGCGTTCATGGCCAGGGTAAGCGAAGGCTTGATGGATTTGATTCTGTCAGAAATCTGCATTGCTGCTCTCCTCTCTTTACATCATACCAATTTTTTCTTGCTACCACCTGCAAACGGCCTTGTAAATGCAACACGACATCCTTCTCCCTTTCTCCGGCGGCTGCCTCACCGGCCGCTTCCTCGAACGGCACAGGCGCTTCAGCGTGGCCCTTGGCACAGACCATGGCCGCGTCTGGATCCACAGCAACAATACAGGATCCATGCTCGGCCTCACCCGCCCCGGCGCCCTCGTCCTCGCCTCGAAGTCCCCCAACCCCAACCGGAAGCTCCCCTATACCCAGGAGGCCGTGCGCTGCGGCGACCCTCCCGGCGGAGGATCCGGCTTCTGGGCCGGTGTGAATACCTCAGTTCCCAACCGGATGATTGAGGCTGCCTTCCTCGCCAGCAGGCTCGGCTTCGCCAAAGGCTATACCGCCATCCGGCGCGAGGTCCGCCGGGGTGAGAGCCGGCTGGACGCCCTTCTTACCGGTCCTTCCCTCCCGCCCCTGTGGGTCGAGTGCAAGAACGTCACGCTCGTGGAAGACGGCATGGCCTGCTTCCCCGACGCGGCCACGGTCCGCGGGCAGAAGCATCTCCGGGAACTCATGGACATCGTCTCCTCCGGAGAACGCGGCGCCATGTTCTACCTCGTGCAGCGTCCGGACGGCCGCTGCTTCGGCCCCGCCGCCTTCATCGATCCCGCCTACGCTGCCCTCTTCTGGCAGGCCCTGCGCGCGGGCGTGGAAATCTATCCTTACGAGGGCTGCCTCACAGAGGCGGGCATCGGACTCGGACGCCTGCTCCCCCTCGCGAAGCCTGACTGCCCGGACGTGTCGGCTGACTTCCCGGATATGACGGACAGCCGGCGGATCTGACACAGCGCAGGCAGCCGCGGACTCACGGCATGGGGACACCGCTCAGGAAAGCCGTGGATGGGCACGGTCAGGGGCCCCCGCATGAAGGCAGAAGCCGGAAGAGGACACGGACAGAAGGTCTCCGCATGAAGGCAGAAGCCGGAAGAGGACACGGACAGAGGGTCTCCGCATGAAGGCAGAAGCCCCGACCCTTTGCCGGTTTCGGATAAGGCCGCTCTTCTTGTCAGCTCCGCTTTTTTGGACTACCCATATTTTCTGTTGATCCCGCCATCTGGCGCACACTTTAAAGCATGGAGGACGGCACAGCCCCCGGGTCAGCCGGGAGAAGCCGGATTTTTGTATGACACGCCGCTTTATTCCTTCTTACACTGACGAAGAGCTCTTCAAAATCCAGACTGAAGGCCTGCGCTGGACCATGCATCAGGCTGAAAAATCTCCCCAGTACAGAGAAATCTTCAGGAAGGCCGGCGTCTGCGCCGACGATATCCGTTCGCTCGACGATCTGCCGAAGCTTCCGACCATCGACGCAGACGATCTGCGCAGGGGGTATCCCCTTCCCCTTCTCTGCGTGCCCGATAAGGACGTTGTGCGTATCCACGCCTCCAGCGGCACTACCGGCAAGAGGAAGATCCTGGCCTATACCGCCAAAGACGTCAGCATGTTCTACGATCAGATGGCCCGCTGCTTCGAAATGGCCGGCCTGACCCCCCAGGACAGGGTCCAGATGGCCGTGGGCTACGGTCTGTGGACCGCCGGCGCTGGATTCCAGGGCGGCTGCGAGAGGTTCGGGGCCATGACCATTCCCGTTGGCCCCGGCAACCTGCAGATCCATCTGCAGCTCCTCCAGGACATGGGCGCCACCTGCTTCTGCGCCACCGCTTCCATGGCTCTCCTCATGGCCGAGGAAGTGGATCGCGCCGGCATCCGGGACAAAATCAAATTACGCAAGGTCATCTGCGGCTCCGAGGCCCGCAGCGAAAAAATGCGCCTTGCCATTGAGTCCAAGCTCGGGCTGGAAGCCAGCTACGATATCGGCGGCATGACCGAAATGTACGGCCCCGGCACCGCCATCGACTGCGAATGCCACAACGGCCTGCATTACTGGGCCGACCGCTTCATTATCGAAGTCTGCGATCCCAAAACGCTGAAACGCCTGCCCGACGGCGAGGTCGGCGAAATGGTCGTCACCACGCTCTGCAAGGAAGCTGTCCCGCTCGTCCGCTACCGTACCCATGACCTCGCCAGCATCGTTCCCGGAAAGTGCGACTGCGGCCTGAATTTCCCCCGCCACAGCACCATCCTCGGCCGCTCCGATGACATGATCATCTTCAGGGGCGTCAATATCTATCCCGGCCAGATCATGGACGTCATCAGCCACTACGAGGAACTCGGCGGCGAATACCAGATCCAGCTCACCCGCGACGAGGAATCCAAGGATCACATGCTCCTCACCGTTGAACGCGAGAAAGGCTACACGAACGGCATCGACGAGGGCCTTAAGGCCAGACTCGCCGATGAACTTCACAAGGCTCTCTTCGCCAGAGTCGACGTCGCTGTCACAGATCCCGGCAAGCTGCCCAGAACCTTCAGCAAGTCCAAGCGCGTGGTGGATCAGCGCTGATGGCCCGCCAGGATCATCCTTCTCCCCTCTCGCCCGCGCGCCGCGCTTTCCGGGAAGCTCCTTCCCTGCCCCGCACTGCCGGTCCGGCCCGCGGGGGAAAAAAGAAGCCCGTCCTCCGCGGCCTCGGGCACGGACGCCGGAACCGGGGCTTTATGCCCGATGAGCCCGCTCAGGGTTCCTGGAACCTTGATCCCGCGGCCCTGCCCCAGGACGGTTTCACGGTACAGGTGGCCCCCCGCGGCTTCCTCACGCCCCTCCTCGAAGAACTCGGCGACAGGACTATCACCGTCATGGGGCGGCTTGTGCTCACGCGCGGCCAGGAAAAAGCTCACTGGGCTCAGACAGCCTGGCTCGCCCCCCGCTGGATCCCGGTCACGTCCATCCGCGACGCCGCGCGCAAGCTGCGCGATATCCAGCGCAACTGGCGCGCCCACTGCCATGATCAGGACGGATGCAACCGCAGGATGGCACTCATCGAAGAGGAACTCCCTCATGTGTCCTGCCGGCCGCTGACCTTCGGAGACCCCGCCCCCACAGCGCCACTCGGCGCCTTTACGCTCTGGACCAAGGATCTGCTCCTGGCCTCGCCCGTCACCACCTCCCCCTTCCCCGATGGCGAGGTACCGTTCGTCGAGGATAAGGCAGGCCCGCCCGGACGCGCCTATCTCAAGCTGTGGGAGAGCTTTACTATCCTCGGTCAGAAACCCCGTCCTGGCGATCTGTGCCTGGATCTCGGCGCCGCCCCCGGCAGCTGGTCCTGGGTTCTCGGAGGCATGGGCTGCCGCGTGTTCAGCATCGACAAGGCTCCGCTCGCCGATACTGTGGCTGCGATGCCGACCGTCAATCACTGTCTGGGGAGCGGATTCGGCCTGGATCCGTCTGTCGCCGGCTCTGTCGACTGGCTTTTTTCCGATATGATCTGCTACCCGTCCCGCCTGCTCACGCTCGTCAGGCAGTGGATCGACAAAAAGGCCATGACCCACGCCCTGTGCACGCTCAAGTTTCAGGCGGAGACAGATCACGAGACGGCAAGAGCTTTCGCTGCCATCCCCGGTTCCTGGCTCGGCCACCTCTCCTGCAATAAACACGAGCTCACGTGGTTCTGGACAGCACCGGAAGCATAGCTTGACTTTTCCTCAAGATAGGATATTTTTTAAAAATCATCGCGGGGTGGAGCAGCTCGGTAGCTCGTCGGGCTCATAACCCGAAGGTCATAGGTTCAAATCCTTTCCCCGCAACCAGTAAAAATTGATCCCCTGTGAAGATTTCCTTCACAGGGGATTTTTCTTGTATGAGCGCAGAAACTCTGTACTCGCACTTCACGGATTTGACGCACACCCCACGTATGTGGGGAAGACAAAGTGCCTTTACGGGCAATATTGTATGCACCAGAAACACCCCCACGAACGTGGGGAAGACGGCCCATGACGCAGCAGAGGGCAGGCACAATCAGAAACACCCTCACACACGTGGGGAAGACGAAATTCGAGTGCATCCGCCGTATTAGGGGTTACCTTGTCGGCACCCTGGACCGTTTCAACGACGCGAAGCGCGCCGAGGAAGCGGACCGCGTGAAGCATATGTAAAGGAAAAGGCCCCGGTGACACGGGGTCTTTCTGTTTTACTGCATGCTCAGTGTGATGTAGTCCACCAGAACCTTGCGGAATAGCGCTGAAGGGGTCATGCCTGCCTGATCCGCGAGCTCCTTCAGAGCCGCGTAGGTCTGCGGCGGAAGCCGGAGTGTCACCATGCGGCAGGGGACGGGCTTCCTGCCGCTCCCTTCGCGGCGGCCTCCGGCGTGAGAAGTGCTGTTAGTCATCTTCTTCTTCCTTTCTGGCCGCGTTCCTGGCTGTGACACTGGCGATGATCTGCTCCACACAGCCGTTCTGTATGCTGTCCAGCAGGTCTCGGTAATCTTCTTCGCTCTCAAAAGCCCGGCAGTCGTCCTCATCGTCGTTGACTTCCGCCAGCTCGTGTGCGGCGCAGGCCGCATCCCCTACGATGTCCTTCTCCGCGTCGGTGAGGTAATCGGGCATGGGGTACCCACGCCAGAAGTGGTTGTCGATGTCGACGCTGATGCGCTGTTCAATGGTCATAGACATGGTTTTCTCCTTTTAAGGGGCCCCGCAGAGCCCCGCTTGTGCGGAAACACTCCCACGCACGTAGGGAAGACGATTTTTGATAGTAATCATTTTTTATTCCTTTAGAAACACCCCCACGCACGTGGGGAAGACGTATTCAGCATCAAATGCAGGTCATGGAGTATAGAAACACCCCCACGCACGTGGGGAAGACAGTCCATCTCTTCGTAAGTGAAGAACTCGTGGAGAAACACCCCCACGCACGTGGGGAAGACGTCTACCACACAGACAGTGGCGCAAATCATGAAGAAACACCCCCACGCACGTGGGGAAGACACATCTTGGTCTGCGAGTGCAAACCGGAAATTAGAAACACCCCCACGCACGTGGGGAAGACCTGATTTCATCAGCCGAACGACGTCGCCAGTAAGAAACACCCCCACGCACGTGGGGAAGACTTCTTCATCCTCCTGCCCTCCCTGCTCTATGCCGAAACACCCCCACGCACGTGGGGAAGACTATCAGCAGTGGGTGAAAAACCTGCTGCATAAAACAAAAGAGAATCCTCGCCTGTCCAGCACAGCATGCAGTTAGCCGCACTGGCTGTTTTGACAGCCTCATGGGTAACTGTTGTCCCCGGTCCGAGAAGGAGGCAGGCAATAGTAGCGACAGGAATTCGAACACAATTTTTTGAGCAATCAATCCATCTAACACTACTATCGTCTACTTCAAGCCTGCCTCTTTCAAGATACAAAAAAGGATATTTATCCGCAATTCTAGGCAATGTTTCTCTAGTAATTCGAATAAACAGGCGTTTAACACCTTCTTCAATCCCAGATTCTATATTTTTATTGCTTAACATGATTAAATAGTTTATTATTGCTTAATAAAAATAGAAATCTGTCGATCTGCATATTCTTTATATAAACCGAATTGAATAGGAACATCTCTTATTGTCCACACATCATCGCTTCCCTCCTTAATTCCATCATAAACTGTTAAAATACAGACTCGCTGTTCCTTTTCTGCTAAATCATCGGCATAATTTTTTGCTTTTTCCTCAGTTTCAAAAACACCACATTCCACTGGAGCAGTAGGTACACAATTACGTCTGCCAAGACATATAGGCCACACAGGTTTTTTAAGAGCATTATCCATATCCAATGCTTCGTTTTCTGGCATTTCATAAACGCATGCAAAAGCCATATCTTGTAAATAATATTTATATGTGATCTTAGCTCCTGAGCCCACTGGCTTTTTCCCATCGGCTGTTTTTGGTACAAGAAGGTTCTCCCAAGGATTAGAGAGATCGTCCCCACTTTCAACCATTTGAAAATCTCTCAGAATAGGATTTCGTAAAGGTTGTCCGCAGTGAGCTCGTGCGTAAGATCGCACCATCATTGAATAGCCCGACATATGTTCTAGCCATTCTTTTTGTTTCCCTCCCCTCCCCGAAGCACAGCACAACAGTCCGAGGATACCCGATTTGGTAGGGAATGGCAAAGTTGTTCTATTATAGTATTTTGAGTCCGCTCCCCACGACTGGAGCGGACCTTCAAGCCACAAAAGTAAATAACTCATTACAGTTGCTCCGCTGTTGGAACAGCATCGACAATCTTCTTACAGAGTTCATCTATACTCATTGAATTTTCGTCGCCAAACGTCACATCAGCAATTTTTCCATAAAGAGAGCCACTTAATTTTTCATTACGGTCTAATGCCTTATTAAGAGCCTCTATGCTAGGTGCAAGCCAACCTTTCCCGCAAGAACGTACAGGAGCATCAAACGAAAGCTGCATCCTCTGTCCGCGACGTACGAGGATACGAGCATAATCCCACAAGCAAGAACCAGACTGTGTATTTTGTCTTGCAGACGGCACAGCGATATAAAGAGCCTTTACGAAGACATCAATAGCCTTTTTAATATCTTCCTCGCAGCCACCAAGGTTCTCCCACAGTTGCCCAAGATCAAGACTGATATAACGATAGTATGTTCCAGAATTATATTCCAGCGAACCCATATGGGCTGCACCGGGATCCTGCTGGAGATCATCGAGCGCTGTAAAAAACTCCACTTCATTAGCTACTTTATGTGTGGTGATCGCATGGGAAAAAGCTGCTGCTGCCTGAATATTAACACTAGGTTCCTGGGCTACCATTCTACCGAAAAGAGCAATATCAAGGCCATCAGCCGCCTTGTTGTTGGAATTCAAACAGGCTTTTAACTTAGACATTTCAGGCTTGGAGAGCTTTCCTACTGCATCAGATCCCTCATCATCCTTCTTATTCTTCTTTACTTCCACGGGGAAAATAAAGTTTTTCTCCTTCGCATATGATGCTAAACGTTCAATCTCACTTGTAGAAACAAACAGAAGAGTATCTTTAGCCAAACTACTGGCAATAATTTCGCCGCACTGGTTTGCTTTTTCAGATTCAGCGCCCAATCTTTCACAGGCTTGGGAGATCAGCACGCCAAGTTGTTTAGTTCTTATTCCAAGGTTAACCCCTAAATCATGAAGAGACAGACGAACCTGGCGCTTCCAGCATTGAGAACTAACACGGGCTCTTGGCACTCCACCGACTATAGCACTTTTAGGTGCTCCCACATCATCGCGATTCAAACAAGTAACAGGGAAAGACTGAAGAATGTGAAATTCAATAAAAATCGATGTACAAGGATTAGAATTCTTCATAACTATCTCCTTTAATAAGCAGGTACTATTTGAAGCAGACCACAGCCAAACGCCTTTCCTCGTCCAATCCCATTATATACAGAATTAACGAAAATATCATGCTTTTCTACTTCTAATAGGCCTGTTACTTTTGCCTTTTGTAAAGTTACAAGGCATTTTGATTTTTGGAATCGATCAACTTCAATTTTCGCCACCATAAACGAAGATTCAGGCACGGAAAACCCCCATGAAGGACTTTTCTTCAGGAACCACTCAGCAATGGACTGCCTGCCTTTAATCGGAATTATCTTGCCAGTCTTTGAATCCCTTTTCACTGCATTAATGACAATTTCGAAAGAATAAGCACTATACCCAAGGTATGGATCCGGAAGATTCCGAACAGCAATACCACCAACTGAAGGTTCTTTGGGCTTTCTGTCCGAAAGAATCAAGATAGTCCTTCTCCCTCCTCTCATACCCTTATCAGCGTACACTACTCCGCTCGGTTTCTTTCTATCTCCAAGGCGGGCATCTTCGAATAAAGTAAAGACCGCTTTATGCACAGAGTAGCTATCATAAAGCTTCAACTTACGAGACTCGGAGATAGTCAACTGATATTGACTCAAAAAATGCATTTTATTTATCCTCTTCCGTCGCAGATTCATCCGTTGAGCGACGGAAAAACTCTCTTGTCCAACGAAGTTTTATGTTCTGGCGAGCGTTATCATACTGAAAACGACAAATATCTTCCAAAAGTTTCGAGTAGCACAATGAAATATTTCTAGAAGCAATAAGAGAAAGCACAGGGCGTAAGCTGCGACAAAGTTCCTGTATACTGTTACAGGAGAGTAATCTGCGAAGACGCGGGCTATCAATATCAGAGTTTTTTTCACCTGACTCCGAAGCTTTCAGACTTTCGCAAATACGGAGAGCCTCACCAAGTCCTAAAGATCCGTCACTTTCGACCTGCGCACGGCAGAGCGCTGCACCAACAACTGAATAGGGCAGGCGTTCCGATTCTTTTTCTATATCAATGTCGAAACCACAAAGAATACCCAGAGCATAATACTCCTGATCAGGATTATCTGCCCTTCTCATCTTTGCTGAAAAGCCATTGTCCTTTTGGCTGTTATCAAGGATCCAGTCAATAAAAAATTTTTGCTTGTTCTTTTCTGGCATTTCTATTTTCCTCTAAACTGCGGCCGATTTCTCAAAACCAAGATGCGGGAAATGTCGTACAAAAATTTCAAGCTGCCTAGCTGTATCATCAGGACAAGCGTTTACATAACAATTTTTGGCGCGAATGCGAAGGCTATTAAGCACTTTTTTATAATCCTCATCTCCTTTTTGATTATGTCCATTCTGGGCATTTGCTTTACTAGCACAAGCAGACAAAAGTTTCTGAGAAAAACCTTCGGCTTCCAGCCAAAAATCCTGCACGGCATGCTGCGCAAATTCTCCAGCCTTATCCAGCTTGGCCTCGTCGTAATACCCCCTCACAGCCGCGTAGACAGTTTGAGCTATTTTTTCTAATTCTTTCATAGCTGACTTTACAAAATCCAGCCACAGCCGTTTAGAGCCATCTTTAAACCACGAACTCTCAAAGGAAATTTCTGACTCTACTACATCATCATCTCCTGTAAGATATTGCTCTCCAGCTTTATTGCTTAAGCGAATCCCACCAGACCATATCCCAAAGGTATCAACTGAACTACTTTCGATTCTGGGGAGGCACCATTTAAGTTGCTGACAGACATACGTTCCTTCATTATCCAAGAATCCTAACATCGCAGTCAAAGAACGCCAGGGTCTTTTTGCTGGATCAGCCCAAATCACTTTAGCTTTTGCCTTACTGAAGTCTGCTGTCACGCTCGGATCAACAACCCCTCCATGGAGGTAATCATCATGCTGAATACCTTCTACGAAATGAACTCCGCCATTGTCCAGCAATACGAATCTCGCCATGGGGACAAGGCGCCCCATCAAACTATGCTTTAGAGACTGGGCGATCTCATCATCTTCACCGGCAGGCATTTTTTCCCACGGAGGAGTGCCTATGCCATTAATAAAAGTTCTATCATGAGAAATATCTTGCGAAGTCAAGAGATTAAACCAAATTGTGTCAAGAATATTTTCTCCTGTAAAAAACGAATGCAAAAGCCCAAGAGAACAAAGAGCTGGACCGGATTTTGCACTTTTACTTTTCACATATCCAGGAGAAAGAACGACAGACGCATCAACTTTTTTTCCGCTAAAACAGCTCGACATCTGAACCAGAAGAGCTAAAGCTTTTTTGGCATCATCCAGATCCGTTATGGCTGGAGCTACCTGAGAATGGAAAAGTAACGATGTATTGCCGCTTGCTATTTCTGGAAATAAGATAGAATAAGGTTTAATTTCAGCTTTTTTTACCTGTGTAAACTGAAGAAAAGGATGCTCGCCATAAAGAGAAAAATAAGGTTTTTGTTGCTCAAGATAAGAAAGACATTTTTCTTTTAAACCGGAAATTCCAAGTTCTAACCAATCTTTGTTATCACGAGGTGTATATGAGGCTTGCGCAATTGCCAGAAGCAACTTCATTACCGCAATTTTCTCCAGCACACTTCCACCTAAAGCTGGTAGATCCGGATTGCTAAAAATATCTCGAAGGCTGACGAGCCCAATCTGCGCAACAGGGATCCATTGTTCTTCTATTAAATTGAAATCACTTTTATTCATCAGCTCATCCTCTGATTTTATTTTACAATCAGCATTTTCTATACCCTTCTTCACTATCATAAAAAATATTTTTTTTCATTTGTACTCCATCTAGTCTGAAAAGAGAACCATCCTCTCCAAGAACTGCCACTCTGAGTCCTTTAGTATAAATCCAGGGTGTTAATCTATCAATCCAAGACTGATCTATTTCGTCTGGAGCCAAGAACTCAGACACATTAACAATATTAGCAACCAGATGGCTGGCAACCAGAGACCGCCTATGCCACCGAGCTTGTGAGGAATCTTCAGCATATTTTAATTGTATTTCTGTTCCATCAGCAAGTACAATATGTTCCGGATCATTAAAGCTTTTAATAAGAAGGACAGGACATTTTTTCTGTGTATTGATACGCGTCGGAGGATCATTATCATCAGCGACGCAAAAGCAGTCAGAGCTATTCCTCAACGCTGATGAACGCAACTGATCTATTTTTTTATTCATAGAATAAAATAAATAACGAATTTTTTCGTCACTTTCATCTCTTTGGCAATAAGTATTTTCTATGATATCTCTAATTTGATTTGGTAAACAAATATTATTCACTTTTTCCCAAACGGCAAGAGTTCTATAAAGAATATATGGTTCATAGACTTTTCCGGAAAGTCCAAATGCATTTTCAGGATCTGCAACGACGGACTGCATATCTGGATGAAGGAGCCATGCCTCTCTTTTTGCTTCTGCGGGACGTGGGGTACTATCATGTCTCCAGAGACGACCTATGCGCTGAAGAAGCATGTCAGAAGGACAGAAACGGCTTATCAAAAAATCAGCATCAATATCAAGAGACTGCTCCACGACCTGGGTACCAACGAGAATAGCGCCTTGGCGTCCCCTTGTTTCTACATGATGAGAATATCTAGCCGTCCATATCGACTCATTTTTCTGTCTGTCTGCCTGCGTAAAACAGGAATGTAAAAGTCCTACCTGAATATTATCCATCGCAGAAGCCCTAGCTGACAGTAGTTCATAAACATTTTGTGACTGGGCAACTGTATTTTCAACCCAAAGAACCTTTTCTCCTCTTTCAGAACGTAAAAGAGCTTCTTCAACTGCTTCCTGTTCTGTGGGATGCTTAATTTCAACAGAATATTGTTTTCCTGCGCCGCAGGAAAAGAACTCTTTTTTACCAGAAATGGGAGAAGCGCTTATAAGGGGATAAGAAGTCTCATTATCTTCAGAATTAAGAATTTTTTCCCTTCTTTTCCCTGTCAGTGTGGCACTTAAAATAATTACTGTGCATTTACAATTGATAAGTTGTTTTACCAGTTCATCAAGCAATGTCCCTGTATAAGCATCATAGCTATGAACCTCATCCAATATGACAGTTTTTCCAGCTAATCCAAAGGTTCGCAAGGCTCCGAAGCGTACATGCATAACGGACATCAGAGCCTGATCTACTGTACCAACAGCATATGGCGCTAATATTCCCTTCTTACCCTGATTAAACCACGATCCCTCTGGCCCACCTTCGCGGCCGAACTCAGGGTTTTCATATCGCCGCAGCCAAGAAGTGGAATGCAAAAGAGAAACCGCCGGCTCACTATCATCTCTGGATATTTGAGATAAAAAATAATTTACACGTTCATATATTTTATTAGCTGTCAATCTCGTTGGAAGGGCAAAATACAAGCCGTAACTTTTATGCTCTACAATCATGTTGTAGGCCGCATATAAAGCAGCTTCTGTTTTGCCCACACCCATCGGAGCTTCGAGAATGTACACCCCGGGCCCTTTTACCGCATTATACAAAGCCTTCTGAGCAGGCCGGGGATCAAAGCCAAAAATTTCCTTAAAACTCAATCCAGACTTTACTTCTGGCCAGAAGAACCCGGCGTTCTTCACAGCTTCTCGGACGAGAGGATGCCAGTCATTGGCTGGGTCGTCAAACAAAGGACCAGAGGCTATCCAATCTGCAACAACTGTAAGCCCTTCCACTATCCTTTCCTGATAAGCTGATGCAAAATCCGGCCAACTTTTCCCATCCATAAGCAGATGAACAAGTTTTTCTCTCTCCACCTGCCAAGATTTTCCCCCAAATTCGGAAGCCGGCCTTAAACCACTAAATCGGCCATGATGACTCCCCGTAATCTGTACGAGGCTTTCCGGAGCTCCCATTTCCTTTAAAGCAGAACCGCTCACGGTAGCATGCCCATTCCACGAAGTTTCCACTTTTGGGTCGATGCCGGCTAATTCAGGTTTTTCTTTTCTTACATTGTCTCTGCCAATAATAGCAATCCACAATTTTGCCTGAAATGTTGGACAAATTTTGCCAATATCGTGTAATAAAGCTGGAATAAAAGATTCAGTTGGCAAAAGATTAAGAACTAAATTATTAAATATCGAAACTAAAATTTCTGCGATACTGCCAGCAATCATACAGTGTTCTTGAACTGTACGTCCACATAAAATAGATCCATCATTCCATGTTTTGGCTAAACACTTTTCAAACGGTAATGCGGGCCTTTCACTATCTGTAATAAGCGTTTTGGGACATTTCATAAAATTTATAACCTTTAAAATATAAATTATTTATCATAAAAATAAATAATTATAACTATTTGCATTTTAAAAT
>ERZ772858.495-NODE-495-length-51571-cov-16.472145_pt1 | contig 51571 bp, 41 predicted proteins | sample MGYA00512136_ERZ772858 | MGnify/ENA primary metagenome ERZ772858 (study PRJEB29015, sample SAMEA2737726) | human gut metagenome | biome: human gut; feature: human-associated habitat; material: faeces | place: China | collected 2012 ...
ATTGAAGATTCTAGGCGATGGCCGTTCTTCGCGCATTGGGAGAAACGACGCTTACACCAACGTTGGGGACACGATCAGAAGAAGTGCGAGACTTGGTATAGCCTCCAAACGATTGCCCAACATGCTGGTGGGCACGAGCGGATGAAACATGCGTGCCATTGGATTTAGTGAATCCCCCTGAACGAAAGCTACCGCGACTGCTGCTCCTGTAAGCCATTTTTTCCTCCAATCAGTAATCTGTCTGGAACTGGTTCACCGACATCTGACGATCCCGGCTGCTCCATATGATGCAAGCGTTTTGTCTTCTTCATTGGGCAATGAGACGTACCCGGAAAAGCCAAGCCTCTCGCAATCCCTTATAATTTCCCTCATGCGAAACGCTTCGATACATACCATCCCCTCCGGCTATGCGGCCTTTATTAGCTATCGGCATCTGCCTCGGGATGCGGGGGTGGCTTGTGAGGTGCAGCGAGCCATTGAGGAGTATCGGTTGCCGCAGCATGTTCCGCAGACGAATGCGCCTGCGGAAATAACTTCGCACACCGACGATGCACTCATCGAACCCGCCCCACCCAACAGCAACGCGCACAGCGAGCAACCGCGCAGACCCCGCCGCTCCGCCAAACTCGGCAAATGCTTCCGCGACGAGGACGAGCTTGCGGCTTCGCATTCGCTTCCCGACAGCATTCGGGAAGCCTTGGCGGCTTCGCGGACGCTTATTGTCATTTGCTCGCCGGAAACACAGGAAAGCCCTTGGGTGCGGCGGGAAATCGAGATGTTCGAGCAACTTCACGGACGCGAACGCATCATTTGCGTGCTAGCCGCAGGCAGCTCCGAGGAAAGCATTCCACCCATTTTGAAAACGCGCATGATGCCCGATGCCAACGGAATCTTGCGAGAAATGCCGGCCGAGCCCCTCGCCGCCGATCTGCGTCCGGAGGCTAAGGCCAAGCGCAAAGCCGAGCTGCCACGTATCATAGCCGCCGTCGCCGGCTGCAACTACGATGATCTCCGCCAACGTGAGCGAATCCGCAAGCGCAAGCGCATTGCCCTCTCCTCCGCAGCCGCAGCTCTCGCCATCGTTGCCATCGGCGTCTTCGCCTTCCAATTTCACCGAACCAGCGAGGCAGCGCTTATCGCGGAATCGAAGACTCTCGCTGCCGCTTCATCGGTTCAATTCGAGCAAGGCAACCGCATCCAAGCCATCCAAACTGCACTCGAAGCCCTGCCTGCATCAGAAGCCGACCATAGCAGGCCACTCGTTCCGGAGGCGCAAGCTGCTTTGGAGCGCGCGCTACTTGTGAATCCCGACTCGGCATCGCCATGGTCTCCCTTCTACAACATACAGGCCAAGGGCAATATTCTGCAATTCGTGTGCTTGAACAAGCTTTCTCTAATTTGCGTGCTTGACGATACAGGAACTATCACCATTGCCTCAGCGCGTTCTGGAGCGCCCTATCTGACACTCGACCTGCCCTCTTATCTCGACGACACGACAGATTTTGACGCCGAGGATTGGAGCATTGAGGCAATGGAGACGGGATCGCTTCTTGCCTGGAGCCGCAATCTCGACGATCCCCTTCTCTCCTTTGATCCAGGGATAGGCACCCTCAACTGGTCCGTCGACAACGAAGGTGCTAATTCGCTGGCCATTGCGGAAGACGGAGCAACCTGCACGACGGCGCGGTTCGAAGAAGGATCTTTCAGCTGCAAGCAAATTGATCTCAATAACGGAGAGACATTGCGCACCGTCAGAGAAGATATCCCAGAGGCCGGCGCAACTAAGGAACGGTTTCCTTCCTGCCTGTCTCCGGACAACTCTCATTTATACCTCGGACTAGGCGATCGCGTCATACAAGCATCTTTCAATGACGAATCTGCTCGTGTGGCAGCACTTTCCTCGCGATGCCTCCCGGGTATCTTCTCCCTAAAGTACCACGAGAACGCATTAGCCGTGGCCTCCGCGCAAATTGAAGGAGAGGGCGGAATCACTGGCTTTCTCTCTCCTTGGCAGGTAAACACCTATTTCATCGGAAAAGATCCTTGGGTCGCTTCGGGTACCTGCGACATGAACGTTATCGGTCCGAACAACCAGTGGAAAGCCCTTTTGACACGCCACAAATATGCGGCTTTATTGAAGACGAGAATACTACATCAGTGGTTTGCGCGGCAGGACGCACCTTCATCGTGTTCGATCTCGCAACAGGCGAGATCCTGTATCAGAAAGAACTCAGTAGCGTCATAGTAGGACTCTCCGTTGACTACAGCAACGACACACCATTCTTGCCCATCGCGACAGCTGACGGTGTTCTTGATGTCCAAACACCAAGCGCTGCGCAAGATATCCTCGGCCTCACGAATAGAACGAGTACGAATTACTATTTCAAGGAGGCCATCTTTCATAGGCAGGATGGCATTATGCTGGCAATCGTGCACCCTATCGATCCACAAGACCAACTCATCGTCTACCTCCTCGATCCACGAAAGGACGATCCTGTGCATTTGTCGCTCGATGAGCTCATTGAACGAGGGCGCGAGGAAGTAAAGCGATACAAAGCTTTCGAACTCAACGGCGCGCCTCACCCTTTGTAGGATCCCTTCCCCCTTTTACAAACTCGGATAGCGCGTGACCCTTCATTGCCCAATGTCGGCGCTCGAGGCAGGTATGATAAGCACGTTATCATGTGGAATGCGCCATAGCGCACGCGGAAAGAAGGGAGGGATTGGCCAACCAATGACGAAAGTCAGACAACGCGCGTCCCTTCCCGTTGACGCCGTCAAGCTTGCACTTGAACGGGAGCACCAAAAGCGTGAGGACATCAAGCCCATCGAGCTTCTGAAAGTGGCCCTGTCCGCCTACCTTGCCTTCACGTTCAACGAGGACGAAGCGAACGCAAAGGCGACGACCAAGACGCCTCTCGAGTCAACGGACAGCGCCGCCCTTCGCCGCGGAACCCAGGCGGCCGTCGACCGGCTGCTCTTCAACGCTAATTACTGGCGTGCCGCCTACGAATCGCGCGTTTTCGAAGCCTGCGAGCGGCCAGAGAACGCCCGGCAGTGCCTGCAGGCCCTCTCGGTTTGGACGGCGCACACCCTCAAGCTGAACACGCTGTCGCCCGACGAAGCCGTGGCCACCTTCGAACGCTTCTGCCCGCCCTTCGCCCTGAACCGGCGACGGGGATCCCATAATAGGGATCGCGCGGGAAAAGGCCCCCTACCCGACTTCAAGCGCGCCATCGGCCAGATTGCCGCGGCCGGCAGTGAGCCCGACTCCTCCCTCGAGGCGCTTCGCGTTCTGCTGGACACCATGGAGGCGGAAGCTGTCGCCTACGAGACCCTGGGGACCGAAAGCTCCCTCACCGCCTGTTCGATATTCTGCCCGCCTGGTGCCTGCAGAATCGCATCGAGCTGGTCAGCGGCGCGTGGTGGGACGACTGCGCCGTCATGAGCGCCATCATCGACGCGCTGCACGCCCGTTTCGTCGAGCTCGACTTCGGAGTGGCGGTCTGCCAGTACTTCCTCGAGTCGTGCTACGAGGCGCTAGACGCCTACCACCGCGACCTTTCCAGCGAGCCGTGCCCTTGGAGCGAGTTCTCCGTTCCAGAGCTGATCGCCGTCATCCGCGAAGAGCGGGAGCGCCAGCCCAGCTTCGAAACCGACGGGTACAGCAGCAACCTGCCCACATGGCTCATCAGCAAAGAGCAGCTCATCTGGAACATCTGGGTCTGCGCCCTTTACGGCCCGGCGAGCACGCGGCCGCTGCTGGTCGATTCGCCCGACTTGCTGGCCAGCCAGGGGTACGCCGGAAAGACCGACGTCATCACCGAGCTGGCCCAGACGTCGTTTCTGCGCTACACCACCGATCGCATCGCGTCGCAGACCGACCAGGAATACGCCTCCTTCGCAAGCCTGCCGCCCGATTTGCGCGACTCCTCCATCGCCTACATCAGCAGCATTCACAGCAAGCTGGAGACACTCGGCTACGAGGTGCTGCCCGCAGGCAGCTGCTACCCTGAGCGCTGCGTAGCCGCCTTTACCGCGAGCGAGGTGGAATGTCTGGCCATTCTTGAGCACCGCCGCTGGCTGCGCGAACGACAGAAAGCCGGCTGGCACTACGGCACCGCCAAGGACGTGGAACGCAAGCGCAGCCCCTACCTGGTGCCATGGGAGGAGCTGCCCGACCGCGCCAAGGAATGGAACCGCTCGGCCGTGCGCAGCATTCCCAGCCTTCTGGCCAGCGTAAACCTGTCCGTGGTGAAGTAGCGACACCTTCTCGCGCAATAGCGCCATGGTGAAGCAGCAACGGGTTGGTAATGGTTGACGGCTGCTTCTGGCGCGGCGACGTCGAAGGCTTCTAAGATGGAGGTCGCGCCTGCGCCTGCGGGCGTCCATCGACGAAAGAAGGCTCATCATGACTGAATCGACTCAGGTTCTGCATCAACTGAAAGTGGCGACCAATTACAGCAAGCTGGCCATGCACAAGTGCGGCCCGCGCAGCTTCAAAAGCGGACAGGGCGCCATGTGTAAGGTGCTCTACAAGTTCGGCGACGGGAAACTGTCGCTGAAGAAGTTGAAGGAGCATCTCGGCTGGGACGGCCACGAGGTCGTTCGCGTGGCCGAGAAAGCCCAGGAGAACGGCTACGTGCGCTTTGCCACCAGCAAGAAGGGCAAGCTGTCCGTAGCGCTGACCGACAAGGGCACCATGGTCGTCGAGAAGCGCCTGGCCGCCGAGGATCGCGCGGCCGACGAGGTGCTGGAGGGCCTCACCGACAAGGAGCGCGAGTGCCTGCTGAAGCTGACCGGCAAGGTGATTGAGAACTGCAAGGCCATGGGCGTCGACTATCGCACCATCGCCGTCAAGGGCTGCCGCGACCGCAAGCCCGGCCACCATCACCGCCACGGTTGCTGCCGACGCTAGGAAACTGTGGAATGCGGCAAGTCAGAAAGACTTGCCGCATTCCACCCAGATTGATCTCTAAAGGATTTCTTGTAAGTTGCTACTGGTGGGCTCGCACACTTCTCGCACACCTGCGGGAAGAAAAGAAAAAGGTCAGCCACTTGCAAGCGACTGACCTGGTGTTTCTTGGTCGCGGGGGGCGGATTTGAACCACCGACCTTCGGGTTATGAGCCCGACGAGCTGACCAGACTGCTCCACCCCGCAATGGGTTGCCTCAAAGGGCAAAGAGATATATTACTCTCCTGAGCGCGAATTGCAAGTCTTCGATCACACTTCACCTCATTCGGCACAATTCCTGCACATGTTTGCCGTCCCAATAGCCTCCAGCACGATTTGTCGCATCGCACACGGACGATCGCCGTGCCCCGTGCTATGATGCCGCCTATGCTTTCCCAGATCAGACAAAACGGATTGCCCTCATGGGCCTACAAGGCGGCGCTGCTTTTGGCGGCCGCCATTTGGGGCATGGGCACGGTGGTCATCAAGTCTACCGTCGACGAATTCCCGCCCGCTTGGATCGTGGGCGTGCGCTTCACCTTTGCCGGCATCATCCTCGGCATTGCCACGGCGCCGCGCATCTCCCGCGCCTTCGCCCGCAACAAGCGCGGACATCTGCGCGACGGCGCGGTGCTGGGCGTCTTTCTATTCCTCTCCTACTGGTTCAACTCCACGGGACTCACCGACACCACCGCCTCCAACAGCTCGTTTCTCACCACGCTCTACTGCGTGATCATCCCCTTCCTCGGGTGGATCATCATTCGGAAGCGACCGACCCGCTACAACATTGCGGCGGCCATCCTGTGCGTCACCGGCGTGGGTTGCGTGGCCTATGCCGGCATCGGCGAGTTCTCGCTGCGCTTCGGCGACTTCATCACGCTGGCCTCGGCTCTCTGGCTGAGCTTCCACGTGCTGTACACGGCGAAGTACGCGCCGGGACGCTCCATGATGCTGCTCACGGTCATTCAGTTCATCGTGGCGGGCCTGCTGGGACTCATCACCGGGCTTATCACCGAGCCCGTACCCAACTTCAGCCAGTTGGGCGCCGACACTTGGATGAGCCTCATCTACATCACCGTGTTTGCCTCTTGTGTGGCCCTAGGATTGCAAAACACCGCCGTGGCCCGCGTTGATCCGGCCCAGGCGGCGCTATTCCTTGCCACCGAATCGGTGTTCGGCGTGACGTTCTCCATCCTGCTTTTGGGGGAGGCGCCGACGATTTCCACCTACCTGGGATTTGCCCTCATCTTCGTCGGCATCGTCGTCAGCGAGTATTTGCCCCTGCGCGCTGAAAAGATCGCGGCCCAAAAAGCGAGGGCGGCAGCCGAAGCCGCAGCCCTCGATTGCAAGCAGGTCGAAACCCAGGCAACCGACCTCGAAGAAGCCGACGCGTTCATGCGCTAGTTACTCGCGGCCGTCCCAGCAGTAGGTGCAGATTTTCTCCGGATCGATGCCGATGGCCTCTATCATGCCCTGGAGGCTCTGGTAGCTCAGCGAATCGAAACCCATGTCCTCGCAGATGGTCTTCAGCAGGCACTGGCCGCGCTCGGTGCGGGCGTCGGCGTACTCGTCCAGATGGGCCACGCCCTCCTCACCTTCTAGCTGATCCACTACGCGCCGCGCGATGAGGTCCATATCCGACTTGCTGGACGAGAAGCTCAGGTACTTGCAGCTGTACATGATGGGCGGGCACGCGCTGCGCATATGCACCTCGGCGGCGCCCGAGTCGTACAGGAAGTTCACCGTCTCGCGCAGCTGGGTACCGCGCACGATGGAGTCGTCCACGAACAAGAGCTTCTTGTCGCGGATGAGCTCGGGCACGGGTACCTGCTTCATGTTCGCAATCTTGTTGCGCAAATCCTGGTTGGCCGGCATGAACGAGCGCGGCCAGGTGGGCGTGTACTTGATAAAGGGACGCCCGAAGGGCATGCCGCTTTCCGTGGAGTAGCCAATAGCGTGGGGCACCCCGGAATCGGGCACGCCGGCCACGAAGTCCACCTCGGGGCACGCGCCGCGCGCTGCCTCGTCGCGAGCCATGATGGCACCGTTGCGGTAGCGCATCACTTCCACGTTCATACCCTCGTAGTTGGAGTTCGGGTAGCCGTAGTACACCCACATGAACGCGCACATCTTCATCTCGTCGCGTGCCGGCGAGAGCACCTCAATGGCATCGGGCGTAAGCCGCACGATCTCCGCCGGGCCCAGCTCGTACTCGTCGTGATAGCCCAGCTTGTGATAGGCAAAGCTCTCGAAGGCAACGCAGTGACCGTCATCGTCGGCGCCCACGAGCACCGGCAAGCGGCCCATGAAGTCGCGGGCCGCAATGATGTCGCCGTCCTCGGTCATAATGAGCAGCGTGAGCGATCCGTCAATCTTCGATTGGGCATACTGGATGCCGGCGACCAGGTCATCCTTCTGGTTGATGAGCGCCGCCACCAGCTCGGTTGAGTTCACCGCGCCAGAGCTGAGCGCCATAAACTGCGCATCGTGATCCTCGAAATACTCTTCCACCAAGGCCTCGGCATTGTTGATGGCACCGATGGTCGTGATAGCGAAGGTGCCCAAATGCGAGCGCACGAGCAGCGGCTGCGGGTCGGCGTCCGAGATGCATCCGATGGCGCTCGTGCCGTGGAAGCGCACGATGTCGTCCTCGAATTTCGTGCGGAACGGCGTGTTCTCGATAGAGTGAATCTGACGCTGGTAGCCATCCTCGTGGTCAAGCACGATCATGCCCGCTCGACGCGTGCCGAGATGCGAGTGGTAATCGACGCCGAAGAAAACATCCATCACCACGTCGCGCTTGGAAACCGCTCCGAAAAAGCCGCCCATGAAATCCTCCGTCTTAGTGTTTCAACGATAGGTCAAAGTATAAATGGTGCGCCTGAACGATTGTTGCCTTGCGGTTAATTGGCTCAAAATTCACGATTTTAGGGACAAGGCCTGCCAGATGAGCCAGGTGCGTCCGCGCCTACTCGATGACATAGCGATGCTGCCGAACGGCGGCCACAGCTGCGGCATTCAGCGAGCAGCCGATGCCCGTCTCGTGGCCCGGGGCGTTCAGCGTGATGATGCCGTCGGGGACGGTATAAGCAGGCACCGTGAGGTCGGCGTCGAAGTAGCGCGCCGTGGCGCCCAGATCGCCGGGAATGACCACTCCGGGCAGCGTTTGGAAGGCCGCGTGGGCAAACCGCGACACGCCGGTATCGTACATACCGCTCATGCACACCTCGCGGCCTTCGGCCAGCGCTCGGTGCACGAAGGCGAGCGACCGCTCGATGCCGCCGAACTTCCCGATCTTCACCATGGCGCAGCGCAACTCGGGATGCTCGAACAAGCCGGCGGCCTCTTCGGCGTTCACGAAGGATTCGTCCACGCAGATGGGCATGGCCAGCGTATGCTGGAACGACGCGAGTCGGGTGAAAGGGTCTCGCAAAGCCCGCTCGCCCCCGGCGGCGGCCAGGTTCAGTGGCTCTTCGATCCAGCCGATATCCAGCTCGTCGTAGGAGCGCAGCTCGGCCAGGTTGTGCAGGCCGAAGCTCTGGTTCGCGTCCAGGGTGATAAGCAGATGCGGGAACGCCCGACGCACCGCGCGTACCGCCGGAAGCCCCCGACCGGGAGCCACCTTCAACTTAATGCGCTGGTAGCCCGCGTCCACGCACTCGCGCACTTCGGCCACCGTTTGGGCGGGCGTGCCCAGGCCCACCACCGCGCCGCTGTACACCTTGCGCGTCGCCCCGCGCCGGTCGCCGGGACACGCCGAACCCACCGCGACATCCTCCCCCTCGAAAGCTGCCGCGACGCGGGTCATACGGTCGAACTCCTCGCCGAGCAGTTTCCAGAGGGGCTTTTCCGTGACCTTGCCATACAGGTCCCAGCAAGCCATCTCCAGAGCGCTCACCGCCATGGGAAACGCCTCCGCGCCTTCCAGCGAGAACAGGTCGGCCGCCACTTCGCGCGGATGCAGATAGGTGCCGGCGATGACCCGGGGCGCCAGCGTCTCGCGCAGCACACGCAGATCGTCACCGAGGGTCTCGGGCAGATACCAATCGGTGTCGAAGGCCGTGCACTCCCCTAATCCTACGCGGCCCTTGCGGTCGATCACCTCGACAATGACCGTATCTCGGTAGGTCAGCGTCTCCTTCGGCGTTTTGAAAGGCTTGGAAAACGGCAGGCGCCCGTGGTGAAGCACCACGCGCCGGATGTCGATGTTCTCGCTGAACAGCGCCTCGCAAGCAGCGCGGTCGATCTTGCCGATGCCTGACCGCGGCAACTCGTCCACAATGGATATTTGCTCGGGAACGTAAAGCTTCGACAGCCGCTGGGAAAGCGCCTCCCGCAAGGCCCGGGTGCTGATGAGCGGCGCATCCGGCGTCAGCTCCACCACGGCCGCCGGACGACGACCCCAGCGGGCGTCGGGTAGCCCGAACACATAGGCATCGGCCACGCCGGGAACGCGCACGAGAGCGTCGACGATTTCCGCCGGATACACGTTCTCACCACCGGAGATGAACATGTCGCCGGTGCGCTCGCGCACATAAAGGCAGCCGTCGTGTAGCGCCGCCGTATCGCCCGTGAGGAAGAAGCCGTCCACGGTGAAGGCCGCCCGGGCGTTGGCGTAGCCGCCGAACACCCCTGGGCCGCGCAGGGCGAGGCGCCCGAAACCCTCCGCATCCGGCTCCACAATGCGGGCCGAATAACCCGGCAGAAGCCGCATACCTCCCGTGAACTGGGGTGTGATCAGCGTGTTCGCCACTTGGCTCGACGTCTCGGTCATGCCGTAGCTGGCATACACGCGCCCTTCGGCCTCCAGGGCTCGGGCCACGGTTTTCGCGTTCAGCGGGCCGCCGCCGAGCAGCACGCACTCGTACTGGGAGAGCGCGTTTGGCCGCGCGTTCAGCATGTCCTGCAGCATCTTGTCCACCACCGAGATGTGGGTGGCGTGCATCACCTCGGCATCGCGCAGCACCGCCGCCGCGTCGAAGCGCTCGTAGATGCGCAAGGGCCAGCGACTACAGACGCTGCGCACGAGCACTTGGAAGCCGCCCACGTGGAAAAACGGCAGCACCGCCTGCCACAGACCGCGCCCCCGAACGCGCCCGGAAAGCACCCGGTTCGACGCCTTCGACGCCTCCACGAGGTTGCCCCAGGTGAGCTCGGCCGCCTTGGGCTTGCCCGTCGTGCCGGAGGTGAACATAATGAGGGCCCGATGACTCGAATCGAAGACATGGGCGGCTCGTTCGGCGAAGTGGATGGCGTCCTCGACTGAGCCGCCGAGGGAGTCGTCCACCCGTCCCGCCCGCTCGTTGCGAAGAAGCGAGTTGCACACCGCTTCGAAGAGCTTGGGCTCACCGGCCGCGTCCACCGTGTAGGCCACGCGCAATCCCGCCCGCTCCAGTTCCAGCACGCGCGTGAGCTTCTCGGCATCGGTCAGCCGATGGTTCAGCGCCACCAGGGCGAACCCTCCGTAGGCCGCCGCCAAGGCAAGGAACACGTACATGGGGCCGTTGGGCAAATCCACCGCCACCACATCGCCTGGGAAGACGCCCTTATCCCGCAGCCGTCGCGCAAGCTGAGAGGCGATGAGCCTCGCCTGGCGATAGGTGTAGGCCGTCTCGTTACCGCGCCGATCGACCGCCGTGAAGAACACGGCTTCCGGACGCAGCTGCGCTGTGCTTTCGAAAATATCGATCATGAACGGCTCGTGGAACTCCTTGGGCGCGATAAGCTGAACAGGACACAGGAAGCCCCCGCCGGCTGCGGCAGGGGGCGAAGCATCCTACGGAAATTTCGGGAACTGGGTGAAGTCGGGAGCGCGCTTCTCCTTGAAGGCGTCGCGGCCCTCCTTGGCCTCGTCGGTGGTGTAGTACAGAAGCGTGGCGTCGCCGGCCAGCTGCTGCAGGCCCGCAAGCCCGTCGGTAGCGGCGTTGAACGATGCCTTCATGAAGCGCAGAGCCGTGGGGGAAAACTGCATCATCTCGGCAGCCCAGGCCATGCACTCGTCTTCCAAATCGTCGAAGGGCACGACCTTGTTCACGAGGCCCATTTCCAACGCCTCTTCGGCCGTGTACTGGCGGCAGAGGTACCAGATCTCACGGGCCTTCTTCTGGCCCACGATGGCAGCCAGATACCCCGCGCCATAGCCGGCGTCGAAAGAGCCCACCTTAGGCCCGGTCTGGCCAAACTTCGCCGTCTCGGCCGCAATGGTGAGGTCGCACAGAATAGAGAGCACATGCCCTCCGCCGATGGCGTAGCCGTTCACCATAGCGATGACGGGCTTGGGCACGACGCGGATGAGCCGCTGCAAATCGAGCACATTCAGGCGCGGGATGTTGTCCTCGCCCACGTACCCCCCGTTGCCGCGCTTCTTCTGGTCGCCGCCGGAGCAGAACGCCTCGTCCTCGTGGCGGCCGCCGTGGTTCACACCGGTCAGCAGAATGACACCTACGGACGCATCGTCGCGCGCCTCGGAGAAAGCGTCGTACATCTCCATCACCGTCAGCGGCGTGAACGCGTTGCGCCGCTCGGGCCGATTAATGGAGATCTTCGCCACCCCATCGCACAACTCATAACGAATCTCGCGGTACTCTTTACCGACCCTCCACTCATATTTACCCATTAATTCCTACTCCTTATCTCACTGGTCGTTCGCAATGTCAGCGAGGTTTCGACTGGTGCCTGCAATTGCCTTGAAGCGCGGCCGAGCGGCCTTCGGGCCGTGAGGGAAAGCGCTGAATGGCAAGGGCAGGTGCCAGTCGGAACCGCAGCGTCGGCCGGTCCGTTCGTCCCGAAGGGCGAACGGAACGCTACATCCCTTCTGTTTCGAAGCGCTTCTTCAGGGCTTCCTGGTGGATGGCGTGCTGCAAGGCCACTTCCTTGGAGATCGTGCCCTCCTTCACCAGGCGATGCAGGCTTTGGTCCATGGTGCGCATGCCGGCACCGGCCGACGAAGCGATGACCGAGTCGATCTGGTGGGTCTTCTCCTCGCGAATGAGGTTGCGGATAGCCGGTGTGGCGGTCATGATCTCGAAGACCGGCACGATATCGCCATCCACCGTGGGCACGAGCTGCTGGCTCACCACGGCCTGCAGCACGAGCGACAGCTGCATGCGAATCTGGCGCTGCTGGTTGGCCGAGAAGGCGTCGATGATACGATCCACCGTGGAAGAGGCCCCGGTGGTGTGCAGCGTGGAGAACAAAAGCTGCGCCATCTCGGCGGCGGTCATGGCCGTGCCGATGGTCTCCTGATCGCGCATCTCGCCGAGCAGGATGACGTCCGGCGCCTCGCGCATCGCGCTACGCAGCGCCTCGGCGTAGGTAGCGACATCGGAGGGAATCTCGCGCTGGGTGACGATGCAGCCCTCGTGACGATGCACGTACTCGATGGGGTCTTCCATGGTGATGATGTGCCCCGTGCGCGCCTTGTTCAGCTTGTCGATGATGCAGGCAAGCGTCGTGGACTTGCCGGCGCCTGCAGGACCGGTGACCAGCACGAGGCCCTTCTGGAAGTCGGCGCAGGCCATGACGTCGTCGGGGATGTGGTAGTCGGCGGGGTTGGGCAGCGTGAAGGGGATCACGCGGATGACGGCGCCCAAAGACCCGCGCTGGCGGAACACATTCACACGGAAGCGCCCCATGCCCGGCACGGCGAAGGAGAAGTCATCGTCATGGTTGTGGCCGTCCATGAAGATCCGCTCGTCGCGGCCGGACAGCTCGTAGATGGCGTCCACCAGCTCCTTAGTATCGGCGGGCATGAGCGGCGCCATGTCCATGCGCACCTGACGGCCGTCGGCGGTGTAGGTCAGCGGCAGGCCCGCGACGATGAAGACATCCGAGGCCTTCTTGTCGATCATTTCCTGCAGCAGTGCCTTCAGTTCCATAGAAGCTCTCCTTATCTGTCTAGCCGAGCCACAGGTTCTCGCCTGTGCCGTCGTCGATCCATTCCGTTGTGACTTTCCATTGCTCAATGGTGTAGGTATTGTTTTGAATCCGCAGCACGATGGCCAGCGTGCGACCGCTTTCCATCGAGAACGTAGCCGAGATGAGCTCGCCGTCGCGGACAGTCGAATCGCTGTAGCGCTGCAAAACGTCCTCCAATGTGCCTTCAGCCAACGCGGCGTCCACGTCGGCGACGAACTGCTGGCCGACGGATTCCAACTGGTAGGTTTCAGTGGTGGTGGCCGCTTGGCGCTCGGTGGTGGAAAGCTCCGCCAGCGACGTCGTAACGGAAAGCACCGTGAGCACGGCCAGGCACAGCACAATAATGAGGGTGAACAGGCTGATAGGACCGATGCGCACGGAGCCGTGGGGCTTAGCCATGGGACACCTCCCCTTCGGTTGGAGCCGCGTCCGCGCCATCGACGGCCGAACCGCCGGTCGCGCCCACCACGGGCGGCGCCGCAGGATCATCCAGCACGACCGACCACGCCGCATCGTCGGCCGCACCGGCAGCCGAACGGGCGGTACGGGCACCGTCGGCGGGCACGTAGCGCGACGTCTCCAGCGTGTACGCGGGGCTCTCTTCCCACTTCTCGAAGCAAAGACCGCCCGGGGCAAATCCAATGCCTTCCTCGGCCGCCTTGGCCGAATCATTGAGGACCCGCACCTTCCACACCTCAAGCGTCAGATAGTGCATCGTCCCGGCTTCGGTGTCCTCGGTGCGAAACGTGCACTCGGTGGACAAGAGGTCGGAGCCGTTCTCTACCTCGTGCGCCGGCTGCGACAACCAGCGATCGGCCATGGGGTCGGCCTCGTAGGCTTCCTTGAAGGCAATCGGATCGGCGGCGAACTCCTCGGCCACATTCGAGGCCAGCACGAGCCCGTCCATCAGATCGGCGCTCTCGTGACCTATGCGGTCGGCCTCGGCGTTCAGGTTCATGAGCACCGCCAGCGAGCCCGTCAGAAACACGAGCAGAAGCAGCGCCTCCACGATGAAGGCGGCACCGGGCCACACGGCCCGCTCCTTGCGTACGCGTCCGATGCGGTCGTTGTAACGGGCCAGGCGCGCGTCGGCGACATTCGCCTCGGCCCTATGGGCGGCCACAGAAGCGGACGCCATGGAGCGACGACTCTCAGATCCTCCGGCCATCACGCATCACCTCCCGCCGCGCGCAGAGCCACCGACGTCTGTCCGGCATCGGTGACGATGGTCAGCAATCCTCCCCCGTAGGAGAAGTCGAAGACGGACGACCGCACGATGGCCGTGGCCTTCGACGGGTCGTAGGGGGCGTCGGCCAGGGCGTACTCCTCCATGATGACGCCGTCGTAGCGGTACAGGCGCGTCTCGTACACCCCGGAGGGCAACGTCTCGCGCAGCACCAGGGCCGGGCCGTCCAAAAGGCAACGCGCGTCGCTGGCGCCGGCTGCTTCGGGCAGCCCCAGCTCCTCGCGACCTTGGGCGACGACCATATCAACCGCATCTTCGGTCACCCAAGCGCAGGCCACCGCATCAATCTGGTCGTTGGCCCGCACATCGTTGGCAAGCAGCGTAAGCGAAAGCCGCTGGTTGTCGGCCGCGTCTCCCTCGCGGTTCAGCCCGCGATACACGTCGGTGCCGGCCAGGATGGCCATCAGCAGCGTCGCCACGAACAGCGCGAACAGAAGCCCTGTGAACACGCGCCCGAAATCGCGCTCGCGCTGACGCCGCACACCGCCGGCCCCGTAGGTCTTGCTCGACGAGGCGAGCCGGGTCGCCCCTTTCAGCTTCTCGGTCATCGCGGCACCACCACCACGCTGGGCGGCACGTTGGAGGCGAAGGCCTCATAGGTGACCGCGTAATCCTGGTGGTTCACAATGAGCCCGTAATGCTCTTCCAAATAGCTGAGGCGCGCCGGATAGGCCCCTTCCACCGCCGCGCACTGCATGGCCGCATCCAGCACCGCCGTGCGCACCGAAGCCGCCGATTGGGCCTCGGTCTGGGCGCTCGTCATATCCCAGGCAAACCACAGCAGCACGGCCAGCACCACGGCCGCGATGACGGCAACCACCCGCCGGGTGCGCCGCTGCTGCATCTGGGCTGTCTTACCGTGAATCATGATGGCTAGCCGATCGAACCCATGATGCCGATCAGCGGCAGCATGACCGAGATGAGCGTGGCCCCCACGGCAATGGTGAGGAAGGCGGCCAAAGCCGGCTCGATGTTGTCGATGGCGGCATCAATCTGCAGAATGGCGTCGTCGAAGAAGTTGGCCGACAGGCGATCGAGCGCCGCGTCCAGCGAGCCGGAGCGCGTGCCGATGGTGAGCAGGCGCGCGTGAATTTGCTCGAACACCTCGGCCTCGCTGATGGCCTGGGCCAGCGAGCGCGGGCTTTCCGCGTCAATCATCAGCCCGTAGGCGGCCGTGGCCTTCGCCTTAAGTCCCTCGTGCTCCACCACCTCGATGGCGCGCCGCATGGCCTCGTCGGTGTTGATGCCCGAGGCGGTGTAGGCGGCCAGCGCCGAGGCGAACCGGGACACGGCCAGCTGCTCCATGGCGGGACGGGTGGCCGGGAACTTCTCCATGAGGTGCATCACCGCGATGCGCCCCGCTTCCGAGCGGCAGGCGATGGCAGCGCCCACGGCCACAATGGCGCAGATGAGCGTGATGCCAAGGGCCACCCAGCCGATAGCCACCGACACGCCCACGGCCCCCGAGGAGCCGTCGGTGAGCGAGCCGGCCATGGAAACGTACACGTCCTCGAACACCGGCAGAATGATGATAACCGTGAAGGCCAAGATGATGCTCATGATGCACAGCAGCGCCGCCGGATAGCCCACCGACGAGCGAATCTTCGCGAAGAGGCGGTCCTCCTCGTCGTAGTAGACGCCGAGGGAGCGCAGCACTTCCTCCAAGCGGCCCGAGGCCTCGCCCACGCCCACCATGTCCACGGCGTAGCGGGGGAAGGCGCCGGACGCCTTCATGGCGACCGCCAGCGTATCCCCGGCGCACAGGCGCCCGTAAACGCTCTCGCAGGTCGCCTGCAGAGCCACATCCCCAATGTCCTCGGAGAGCATTCCCACGGCCTCGTCAGTCTGGATGCCCGCCGCCAGCATCATGGCAACGCTCTCGCAGAAGAGGCTGATGCCTGCGCTATCGAGTTTTGGTTTGGCCATGGCGTCCCCTGCCTTTCTTCTAGTAGGTGTAACGATCGGTATAGCTCGTGCCGTCGCCGATGGTGCTTGCGGCGCCACTGGCGGCAAAGGTCAAATCTACGCGCGTCCAGCTGTTCGGCTTAATGCTGATCTCGACGCTTATCCATTCTCCATCAATATATACCATGTTCCAAGCATGGTACACATCATCAGGAGAAACGTAGCCGGTAATCACTTGGCAGGGAATGCCAAGGCTACGCAGCATGGCCGCCCCCAGCGACGCGTAGTCGAAGCAGATGCCCGTCCCCGAGGCCAGCGTTGCGTCCGGATCGGGCACGTATCCTGTGGCCGAGGCCAACTGGGCGGCCTTGTCGTGGTCGTAGGTGATGTTGTCCACCACCCACTGGTAGATGTTGCGCACGACATCGCCCTGATTGGCAGCGCCCTGGGCCAGCTCACGCGCCTTCGCCACCACGGCGGAGGATTCGTTGTAGTTCACGAACATATTCGGCACGAGGAAGGGCGCCGTCTCGCTGGAAAGGTTCACGTTCTCGATGACGCTGAACAGCTCCACGTAGTTGTTGCCCGAGGTGTTCTGCATAACGCGGAAGGTGTAGGGGCCATCGCCCATGTTGATGGGCACAATGATGGGCGTCCCGTCGCCAGGCAAGTCGTAGTTGTAGCTCATCTCGCCCTTGACCACCTGGAACTTCAGGCGCGCATCGCTTCTCGCCGAAGCGCCCACGACGCCCTGGGCCAGCTGCGAGGTGTCGATGGCGCACTCGTTGCCGGTCTGGGCGGCGCCCTCGTTGAAGGCGACCAGAGCCACCGAGCCGGGCATATTGTAGGCCGGCCCCGAGGTGGTGCTCTCGCCGCCGTTCGAGTCGCCCGAGCCTCCGGGAATGCCGGATCCGCCCGAGCTTCCCAACGAGCCGCCGCAGGCCACCAGCAGGGTCGCGCACGCCAGCATCAGGGCCACGGCAACGACGGTCGCCGCGCGGCGGTATGTCAGTCTGCGCGCCAAACCGCTACAGCCACTCCTTCAGGGTCTTCACCAGAAGCTCGATTTCCATAGGCTTGGACATATGGGCGTTCATGCCGGCGGCACGAGCACGGGCCACATCATCGGCAAAGGCATCGGCCGTCAGCGCCACGATGGGAATCTCGCCCAGATCGGGACGCGGCGTAATCGTCGTGTCGTCGAGGCCCTTGCCCTCGGCGGCGGCGCGAATTGCGCTTGCCGACTCGTAGCCGTTCATCACGGGCATCTGAATGTCCATGAACACCAAGTCGTAGTAGCCCGGCTCCGCATCGAGCAGCTTCTCCACCGCGATGCGGCCGTTCTCGGCATGATCCACTTCCAAGCCCGTCATGCCCATGATGTCCAGGGCAATCGCGGCGGCGATGGAATTGTCCTCGGTCAAAAGCACACGATGCCCGCTGAAGTCGCTCTGCTTGAGCACCTCGTACTCGCTGGTCGGCTCGCTCTCCTCTTCGGACGTGAGCAGGCCCTTCATCACATGCACGAGACGGCTCTTGAACAGCGGCTTGGCAATGAAGGCGTCCACGCCCACCGAACGGGCCTCCTGCTCGACGGCCGTCCAGTCGTAGGCCGACAGGATGATGATGGGCATGTCGTCGGAGACAATCTCGCGAATCTCGCGGGCCGCCTCGATGCCGCTTTTGCCCGGCATCTTCCAGTCAAGAATAACGGCTACGTAGCTGCGCTCATCCTCGACCGAATGGCGCACCGCCTCAACGGCGTCTTCGCCCGACAGCACGTAGTCGGGCTCCATGCCGATGGACTTCAGCACCTCGCAAGCGCTTTCGGCGGCAGCCTCCTCGTCGTCGGCCACCAGCACCCGCAGGCCCTCCAAAGGCGTCAGATCCTGGTCGTCGCCGTCGCGCAGCTTCATGTACACCGTCACCGTGAAGGTGGTGCCCTCGCCGAGCTTGCTCTTCACGTCGATGGTGCCGTTCATGAGGTTCACCACCGAGCGCACGATGGACATGCCAAGGCCAGTGCCCTCCACCTTCGTGACGCGCGAATCGTTGGCGCGCGTGAACGGCTCGAACACCGTCTTCACGAAGTCCTCGGACATGCCGCAGCCCGTGTCGGAGAACGTGAACTCGTAGCAGCCCAAGCCCTTCACGCGGCTCGGCAGCTCCTTGATGCGCAGGCTCACGGTACCGCCTTCGGGCGTGAACTTCACCGAGTTGCCCATGATGTTCACGAACACCTGCTGCAGGCGCATCGGGTCGCCCACCACATGCTCGTGCTGGATGTCGGCGATCTCTACCTTCAGGTTCAGCTTCTTGTCGTTGATCTGGGGGGTCATGATGGACATGAGGCTTTCCACCGTCTCCGGCAGATCGAAGTCCTCCTCCGACAGCCCCAAGTTCCCGCTCTCGATCTTCGCCATGTCGAGCACCTCGTTGATGAGCCCGAGCAAGTGACGGCTCGAGGTGGTGATCTTCGTGAGGCAGTCCTTCACGCGCTCCGGGTCGTCCAGATACATCGAGGCGATGGCGGTCAATCCCATGATGGAGTTCATGGGTGTGCGAATGTCGTGGCTCATGGAATTGAGGAAGTCGGTCTTGGCACGGCTCGCGCGCTCGGCCTCGCGGAACGCGTCTTCCAGCGCGTTGTGGTTCGCAATCTCGCGCTCTTTCACGTCGGTGACATCCTGCACCGAAAGCAGCACGCTCGTCACCTGGTTGGAGGCGTCGCGCTGCAGCGGCAGCATGGAGGCCTGCAACCAGCGAACCTCGCCCGTGTCGGGATCCTTCAGGCGATACTCGAAGTGCAGATACGTCGTGTCCGGCGTCAGATGTTCGCGAATGTGCTCCGGCGTGAGCTCGGTCTTCATGCGCTCGGCTTCCTCGTCGTCGCAGAAGCGCGTCTGCCAGTAGTAGCGGAACATATGGTATTCGCCGTTGCGCGGCAGGTCGTCCTTGATGCCCTCGTCCTTCAGATACTCGTAGGTGTTAGCGACCAGATCGATCACCGCGAAGCGCTGGAAGAGCGCCAGCGAAGAGTTCACGATGCTCGTCACATGGGCGCTCTCGCTTAAGAGCTTACGGCGCTGGCGCATGGTCTGCACGAGCAGGAAGCCCGCCACCAGGGCCAACGCGCCACCAACGAGGGCCACCAACATGAGACCGGCCGCATTCGCCCTGCTCTGCATGCCGTCGGTGATAGAGCTGGGGAAGGTGCGCATGATGAGCCAGTCGTAGTTCTCGATGGGCATGACGTACGCCGTGCCCGCGCCCGAATCCCCCTTGTAGTTGAAGGTGACGGACACGCCGCTTTCCAAAGACGCCTCCTGCTCGGTGCGCGAGATATTGCCCGAGGATTCGTCCTCGAGATACAGATCGACGGCGTTTTTCACCCCGCTGGTATAGGTGATGGACGAATGGGCCATCACGTCGCCGGCGCGGTCGAGCAAGTAGGTGTTGGTCTGCTCGTTGAAAATATAGGTGCGCAGGAACTTCTCCATGGAATCTTCCCGATACGCGCCGCAAATGACGCCAACCACCTCGTCCTTGAAGTAAAGCGGCGTGTAGAAAATGACGGAGAGGTCGTTGTAGAACAGCGAATTCTCGACCGCGCAGACGCCCGACTCGCCTTCCATGCCCCGCGCGAAGTATTCGCGATCGCTCGCGTCGGCCTCCTGGCCCTTGTCATCGATGGTGAGGCCATCGCTGAGAGAAATCGTCGTGTAATCGAACTTCGTGTAGTTCGCCAACTGCTCGATACCGGCAGCGCTAATCTCGTCCACGCTCGCAAGCGTGCTCTCGTACATGGAGGACAGGAGCTTGATCTCAGTCTGAGAGTCGGTCATCCACTCGCTGATGCGCCGCGCCGACTGCTCGGTGGAGCCCTGAAGGTACTTGGTGTTCTGCTCGTAGATGCGCTCGTTGTTCATCGCGATAAACGAAACGAACGCGGCGATGACTATGGCCAGCGCGATAAGAATCACGGCAATGCGGCCGTACCTCGTTTTGTTGTCTGTTTCAGTCATTCGCTGTGTTCCTTTGTTAAATGATAGCGATGGCGTCGACGACCGTGGCGTAAGCGTCGCGCACGGCCGGCATAAGCTCGGGAACCGCTTCCATGTTGGCCGGCACGCCGGCGTCATCCAAACGCAGCGCGTCGGACAGCGCGGCGGCGGCCTCGAACAGGGGCGTGAAGCCCAAGTCGCGGCTCACGCCCTTCAGCGTGTGGGCTCCGCGATAGGCCTCGGGAAGGTCGCCCGCCTCAAGAGCGCTTTCCAACGTCTGCATCGATGTGTCCTGCAAAAAGATCTTCGCGAACTTCTCGATGCGCTCGTCGGTAAGCAAGCGTCCGCGCACGGTTTCCAAATCGCCGCCCATGGCAGCGTAAGCAATCTCCAACGACATCTCGGTCTCCTTTTATCCCTTGGGTGACAGTCTACTGGTCGGATTCGTCTCTGTCGATGCCCGAGAGCGCCGTATGCGCCCCTTCAAGCAACAAATCTCGCTCTTCCTCGTCTAAATCGCTGTAAAACACGTACCCGCTGCGGCCGCCGCGCTTCTTGTGGTACAGCGCCACATCGGCCCGGCGGAACAGCTCATCGTAGTCGCGCACATCGCTGCCGGCAATGGCCACGCCCATGGAAACCGACAACGGGAAGCCCTCGAAGTCGCCCTCGAGCGACCGATGGATGCGGTCGATCAGCGGACGCGGATCGACGGGACATTCCATGCACAAGAGGAACTCATCGCCCCCCACACGGGCCACGACGTCCTCGCCGCGCACGCTTTCCTGCAGGCGCTCCGCGAAGTGCTTCAGCACGCGATCGCCGAATTGGTGGCCGTAGGTGTCGTTGGCCTGCTTGAAGAAATCCAGGTCGCACAGCGCCAGCACATGGCGGTCGCGATGACGGTCGCACGCCTCCCCCGAGCCCAAGCGCTCGGCGATGATCTTGCGGGCGAAGGCGCCGTTGACCACTTCCGTCAGCGGATCGTGATAGGCTTTGAACTGCAGGTCGATCAGCTCGGCCTGGCGATCGTCGACATCGATGAGCTTGCCGATCGAGCCCAGGTAAACCGGATCGGACGGCCCCGACCACAGCGCGCGGGCCAGCACATGGAACCAACGCAGCTCGTCGCCCACGGTGGCTTCCATCTCCATATCGATCACCGGATCATCAATGGTGGTGGCACGAAGAAGACGGCTGAGCTTCTCCAGGTTCTCCTTGCCGAACGTCGCGCAGAAGGCCTCGTCGTTGTAGGGATCCATGACAATTTCGGGCAGATCGAGCTTGTGATCGCTCCAGTCGGACAGCACGATCATCGGCGGCTCTTCGGTGAACTCGAACTGCACTTCGTTGCTCATGGAAGCGAAGAAATGGTACTTCATGCGCTCGTAGTCGAGCAGCTCGAGAGTGCGGCTCGAGGCCTCGGCGTCGCCGTTATCCAGCGTCGCCTCGGACAAATGCAACGAGTCAATCGAAATCTCGCGGCCCGTGATGCCGTGGTTCAGGCGCTTCTCCAAATCACCCGCCACCGCCGTCAGGCATTCCAGAATAAGCGGGTTGAACGCGCCGCACTCCCCTTCGCGAATCATGCGCAGGGCCTCTTCGTGGCTGAACGGCGGCTTGTAAACGCGGCGACTCGTAAGGGCGTCGTACACATCGGCCAGGGCAACTACCTGGGCCGATATGGGAATGTCGTCACCCACGAGGCCATCGGGGTACCCCCGGCCGTCCCAGCGCTCATGGTGTCAGCGGCAGATGTCCCGCGCGACCTTCACTAGCTTCTCGTCCTTGTACAGCTCCAGATCGTCCAGCATATCGGAGCCCACGGCGGAGTGGGTCTTCATGATGGCGAACTCTTCGTCGGTGAAACGGCCCGGCTTGTTCAGAATCTCCTCGGGGATGGCGATCTTGCCGATGTCGTGCAAGCTGGAGGCCATCGTGATAAGCGAGATGTCCTCGGTGGTCAGCGGATACTGATCGGTCAGGCGCATGAGCTGCGTCAAGATCATCTCGGTCATGGCCTGCACATTCAGCACGTGCATGCCGCTTTCGCCGTTGCGGAACTCCACGATGTGCGACAAGATGTACACCATGAGGTTGTTGGACTTCTCGCGCTCGTACACCTGGTCGGCCACCATGCCCATGAGCGTGCGCTGCTTCTGGTACAGCATGAGCGTGTTCATGACGCGGCGGCGGACGATGTTCACGTCGTAGGGGCGGTTGATGAAGTCGGTCACGCCCAGCTCGTAGGCGCGTTCGATATAGGCGGCGTCGGACTCGGCGGACACCATGATGACCGGGATGTCCTTGATCCAGCCGTTTTTATTCATGACCTCCAGCACGTCGAAGTCGTTCATCTGCGGCATGACATAATCGAGCAGCACGAGCGATATGCCCGCGCCCTCTTTCTGCAACGCCGCCACGGCCTGCTTGCCGTCCTCCGCCTCGATGATGCGGTAGGCATCGCCGATCATGTCGGCAAGCAGTGCGCGATTCAGCATCGAGTCATCAACGATGAGGATCGTCTGCTTCTCACTCAAGCTCGTAATGATGGCTCTCGCCCCCTTTCGAATGCGGCGCGCTTAGTAGCGGCTGTCGAAGATGCGCTTGGTCTTCTTCTCGGAACGCGGCAGCTCGCCCATGGGCACGCCCTTCGCCTCCGGCGTGCAGCCGAGCTTCGCCTTGAAGATGAGCGCGAGCTCCTCCTCGCAGCGCGCCAGCGCCTCGCCTTCAAGCGGCGTCTCGAACAGCACGGTGAGCACGTCGTGGCCATCGACGGCCTCGATCATCACCTGGTATTCGGAGCTGGTGCCGTCGGTGGCCTTGATGACCTCCTCCACCTGGGCCGGGAACATGTTGCAGCCCTTCACCTTGAACATATCGTCGGTGCGCCCGGTGAGCGTGGCGATGCGCGGATGGCGGCTGCCGCAGGCGCAGGTGCCGGGCACGATGCGCGTGAGGTCGTGGGTGCGGTAGCGGATGAGCGGCGCGCCCTGCTTGCGCAGCGTGGTGAGCACGAGCTCGCCCTCCTGGCCGTCGGGCAGCACCTCGCCGGTTTCGGGATCGACGATCTCGATGTAGACGAAGTCGTCCCAGATGTGCATGCCGTCGTGAGCGTCGCAGGAAATGCCGATGCCCGGGCCGTACACCTCGGTGAGGCCGTAAATGTCGTAAATCTCGATGCCCAGCTCGTCCTGAATGCGGTTGCGCATCTTCTCGCCCCAGCGCTCGGAGCCGATGACGCCCTTCTTCAGGTGAATCTTGTCGCGCAGGTTGCGCTTGGTGATCTCCTCGGCGAGAAGCAGCGCGTAGGAGCTGGTGGCGCAGATGACCGTGGACTTCAAATCCTGCATCATCTTCAGCTGCTTCTCGGTGTTGCCCGGCCCCATGGGAATGGCCATGGCGCCCAGGCGCTCGGCGCCCAGCTGGAAACCGATGCCGGCCGTCCACAGGCCGTAGCCCGGGGTGATTTGGATGCGGTCGAGCGGGGTGATGCCCGCCATCTCGTAGCAGCGGGCGAACTGCGTGGCCCAGTCGATGACGTCCTGCTGGGTGTAGGGGATGATAACCGGCGTGCCCGTGGTGCCCGAGGAGCTGTGGATGCGCACGACTTCCTCGTCGGGCACCGCCTGCAGCCCCAGCGGATACACCGCGCGTAGGTCATCTTTCTCAGAGAAGGGCAGCTTTTCGAAGTCGGCCTGGGTGCGCACGTCCGTCACATCGATGCCCTCGAACTTCTTCGCGTAGAACGGCGACCGCTCCTTAATGGTGGCCAGCTGATTGGTGATAAGCTCAAGCTGCTCTTTCGTCATTTCCATGGGCGCGCATCTCTCCTTCGTGCACATTTATTGCGAGTATGCCCCATTCTAACAAATGGGCAACAACTCGCACTCGTGAATCACGACAATCGCGCAGGGAAAAGGCGAGGTGGTGGCTGGAAAGATGACTTTATCGCCCATCTAATCGACGGGGGCCCTTCTGCGCGAGGCGAGAGGGCATGCCGACTACAACTTGCCCCCGGCAAATCTAGCGCTCGTTTTCGGACGCTTTTTTCGAGTTGTTAGACTTCGGGGAATCTCAATTTGAAGCCCAACCGACGATTTCCGGCTCTTTTCGGCGCAAAACCCCGCAAACCAAGCCGAAATCGAACATCGCGCAACATAAGACGTCTAACAACTCGAAAATCTTGCCCGCAAGCGAAGGCGACATTGGAAAAATTGCAAATGGGCAAACTTAGCCTTTAACTTAAGTAAGTTAACTACTCGGAGTGCGATGACGCCCTCTCTCCACGATCCTCTATTCTGCCGCCAGCTTGTAGCCAACGCGCCAGACGGTGAGCAGATATCGCGGCTCGCTGGGGTTGTTCTCAATCTTTTCGCGAATCTTGCGCATGAATACCGTGATGGAATTCTCGTCCACCTCCGCCGTTTCGCCCCACAGGTGCTCATAGATGCGGCGTCGCGTGAACACCTCTCCGGGACTTTCGGCCAAAAGCGCAAGTATTTCGAATTCCTTGGCCGTCAGAGGAACTGTCTCGCCGTGCAAATGCACTTCGTAGCGATCGAAGAACACTTCCAGATCTCCTATGCGGCACGGTTCGCGGCGCACCAGCTCACTGACATCGGTTGAATTTTTGCGCGCATGTTCGATGTCGCCGCGATGACGCCGCACGTGGGCGTCGATGCGCAGCAACAGCTCGTCGGCGATGAAGGGCTTGGTCACGTAGTCATCGGCACCGGCCTTGAAGCCCGTGCTTTTGTCTACGATGTCATTTTTCGCCGTGAGAAAGATAACGGGAATACGACGTCCTTCCTCGCGCATTTGTTGGCAGACATCGAAGCCATTCATGCCAGGCATCATCACATCGAGAAGCAACAGGTCGGGGCGCTCATCATCCAACAGCCGAAGCCCCTCTCGCCCGCCAAGAGCCCCGCAGAACTCGTAGCCCGCCTCCTCGATCACGGCCCGCAGGCTCTCATGGATGCCCGGATCGTCGTCGATGAGCATTACCTTAATGGGTCGATTCATGATTGTTCCCCCTTCGGGAGATCTTCGCCGCTAGGCTCGCTATCAGATTTGTCGTCCTTCTCTGCTGCTTCACGTGAAACCGGTCCGGATACAGGGATGCGCACAACAAAAGAGGCTCCCTGGCCCAGTTCGCTTTCCACGCTCACTGAGCCTCCGTGCATCTCGGCGTACTCGCGCACGATGGCGAGTCCCAATCCCGTACCGTTGTAGCGCCGAGTGGATGACGAATCCACCTGTACAAACTTCTCAAAGATACGTTCCTGATCTGCGGTATCTATGCCGATGCCGCTATCGGCCACCGTAAGCCATACCTCATCGGCAACGCTTTTTGAACTGGCAGGATGGAAAGCGGCCTTAAGATGCACGGTACCCCCGTCAGGGGTGAACTTCACCGCGTTGCCGCACAGATTCTGCAGCACATGGACGAGCTTGTCGAAATCGCCTCGTACCAGCGGCACATCCGGCGCCACCTCGCTTGTAAATTCCAAATGCTCCTTAGCCGCCAGGGGCCCTACCGTGGCACGCACGATACCCACCACATCGCCGATGTCCACCACTTCAAGACTCAGTTTCACGCGGCCGGCATCAAGACGGCTCATTTCCAAAATGTCGTTGATCATCAGCATGAGCGCCTGGGAGTTGGCCTCGATGCCCGCCAAGGCCTTAGCCTCGTTCTCGTCGGCTCCTGCGCGATGCTTGCTCAGCAGATCGGCAAAGGCCACAATGGAAGTGAGCGGCGTGCGCAACTCATGGCTCACCATAGAAAGGAAGTCGCTCTTGTACTGGTTCTCATCCACCAGCTGAGCGTTAACCGCTTCCAACTGGCGACGCTGCTGCTCGAGCACCTCGTTAGCCTGCTGCAGCTGCGCCGTCCGATCGGCCACCTCGTCTTCAAGCCCTGCGTAAACATCAGCAAGTTCGTGGGCCATGTCGTTGAAGGCCGTCGTGAGCGAACTCATCTCCTGGGACGATTCGCTATAGCTGAGACGCACGTCAAGATTGCCCTCGGACACTTCGTCCACGCCAGCGCGAATCTTACCCAAAGGCCGTGTTACCAAATAGGTCAGCGCCACATACACCGCCACCAGACACACCGCCAGCATGATGGCGAAGAATGAAACGTCTTGGGCGACGGACTCTCGCTCGTTGGCCTGGTACACGTCAAGCGGCATGATGATGCTGATGGCACCGCCCACGTCCCCCATCTTCCAGCCTTCCTTGGGAGCGCCAGTGACGTCCAGCTCGCCGGCTGGTTCGCCGTGACACTGCAGGCAGGCCTCTTCTATGGTCATGGGAGCCACATAGCGAAAGACCTGGCGGCCCTCATAGTCGGTAAAGCCATAGTAGTCGGCACGACTTGCATCGTCGTGGAACGCGGAGAGCGCGGCCGCCTCGTAGTCGTCGGGCTCGCCAGCCTTATTGCGTGGGTTGAAATTCACGAACCGCGTCGTGTAATCGGAATGCATCGTGAAAGACTGACCGATAATGCGACCGGCAATGGCGCAGTGAAGCCCCTGGTACACGCCATCTTCCGTGAAGGCCACTTGGGCCAGGCGATCTTGATTGGCCACCATGAACTCCCAGACGGCATCCATTTGCTGAGCGAGGGCGCGCGCCTGCTCTCGCAGTTCGTTTTCCATTTGGCTATGCTTGTTTGCGGAAGTCCAAACCAGGTTCGCGCCGAGCGACACCGCCAACAGCACGGCGATCAGGCAGAGAAATTTGGTTTTCAGCTTCATCGGCGCGCCCCCTTCCACCTTCGACCAGTGTAGCGCGGAAAGCCGGGCCGTGCGACGGGAGGGGGGTCGCACGGCCCGGCTCAGCGGGAAGATGGCTACAGAACGAGCTGCTTCGGCTCGCCGGAAAGAGCCGATTGACGGGCATCGATAACCACCGAGGGATCGGTGGTGGGCTCGGGCAGCACCGAGACCACATTCACGCCATCGGGATGAGCGGCCCGCAGCTCTTCAATGGGCCCAAAATCCAAAGCACGCATGGGACAAGCTGCCACGCAAGCCGGCTTCTCCCCTGCCGCACGGAGATCGATGCATCCATCACAACGATGCACCACGTTGAGCTCCTCAATAAGCACCGGGTGGCCGTAGGGACAAGCCTTCACGCAGTAGCCGCAGCCGATGCACGCCTCGTCATCGTGCTGCACCGTGCCGTCTTCCTCATTGATATAGGTAGCACCGGCAGGGCACACTTCCACGCAGGCCGGGGTATGGCAGTGGTTGCAGGCACCGGAGTAGTGAAAAGTGGCGGGCTTGGGAAATTCTCCCACTTCGAAGCTTTCCACTCGGCGGAACAGATAGCCTACCTCGAGATCATTCTTGTCTTTGCAGGCCACCTGGCACGTACGGCAGCCGATGCAAGCCTGCTGGTTGAAATAGAAGCCCTGCGGGTTCTTGTTCTCTTTCACGTCGGCCATAGGTTACTCACCATCCTTGCAGACAATGCGAAGCGGCTGCTCGGCATCGGGAGCCAAAGCCTCGCCCGTGTACTTCTCAATCTTGCAGAGCGCGGAATTGTAGCCCGACACGCCCTGACCGTTGGGGGCGGGGCCCGTCAGGTAGTTGTCGGCGCCGGCCGCATCGATACCAGTCTCTTCGTCCACGGCCACCCACGCGCCGTGAGGCAGGGCCACCACGCCGGGCATGAGGCCCGCATACACGCAGGCGTTGCGCACGCACTGGCCGTAGGGGCTCGAGACGAGCACCGTGTCGCCGTCGGACACCCCGGCCGCCTCGGCGTCGGCAGTGCTGATGAACACCGGGTTCGTCCACGCCTCGCGCAGCCAGCCGATATTGTCGAACACCGAGTGAGCACGACGCAGATAGTGGGGGTTCATCACCTGCAGGGGATACTCAGCCCCAGACGCGGAGGCGTCCTCGTAGCCGTTGGTCACCTTCACATAGGTGGGAATGGGGGTCACCGTGTCCCAACCCATGGCCGAGAACGTGTCCGCAAGCGTCTGGCTGTATATCTCCAGCTTACCGGAGGGCGTTTCCAGCGGATTAGCCTCGGGGTCTTCCACGAAGTCCTTGAAAGCAATATAGCCGTAGTTGTCGTCGGGAGCGCGCTTGACCTGATACACGCCGAGCTGCTTGAGCTCCTGATAGGCCAGCTTGCCCTCCTGGGGCTCGCCTTCCACGCCCAGCTCGTCGATGTCTTCCTGGGTGATGCCCACGGCCGGCACATAGGTTTTGCCGTCCTCGTCGCACACCTCCATGGAAGCCAGCTGATTGAAATACTGCTGCTTCACATCGAAGGGGTACACATCAGCGCGCGCGATGCCCAGCTTCTCGGCTAGCTCGCAGGCAATGTCCTGGTCGGACTTTGCCTCGTACAAGGGGTCGATGATCTGCTGATAGGCCACCATCATCTCGCGGTTCGACTTATGGCCGAGCGTGCCGCCGAACAGGCCGTCGAAGCGCTCCCACTCGGTGGTGAGGGGCAGGATGATGTCGGCGTAGCGGGCGGCCGAGGTAAAGAACTGGGCATGGGCCACCACCATGTCCACCTTGCGATGGGCCTCGATGGCGCGAGCCATACCCACGTTGGTCTGCAGCTTGTTGCCGCTGGAGTGGTAGATGACGTGGATGTCGATGTCGCGCTTCTCGGCCGGGTCGTAGTGCTTCGTGCCCGTGAAAGTATAAGTGCCATCGATGACAGCATCCCACACCTCGTTGCCATTGATGTGGTCATCCACGGGGTTCTTGATCTCGGGCAGGCCGTCCTTGCCGGCCTTAATGAGAGCCGGCCCGCCATTACCCGAAGTCACATGCATGGTGGAACCCGTCATGTGGCCCGACTTGCCCATGTGGCCGCCCATGGCGCCCACGGTCATGACGAGCTGGGGCAGGTTGTCGGTGTTGTTGACGCGGGCCGAGGCAGCCGACACGAGGAAGCCCACCTTGTGATCCTTGCCCATAGCGCGGGCCAGATTGCGGATGGCCTCGGGCGAGGCACCGCAGATTTCGCTGGCCCATTCCGGCGTTTTCGGCGTGTTGTCGTAGGCGCCCTGCACGTAGTCCTTGAAGTTCGTCTGCTGTTTAGCATCGGACGGCATATGCTCGGCATCGAAGCCCACGGTGCAGCGGTTCAGGAAGTCCCAGTCAATGAGGCCCTCAGCCTCGTCGGCCTCCAGCATGGCGTAGGCCACGCCGAGCAGGAAGGCCATGTCGGTGGCCGGGCGAATGGGAATCCACTCCGCATCCAAGGTGGCCGCCGTCTCGCTGTACATGGGATCAACGACGATGAACTTCGCGCCGGCGGCCTTGGCCTGCCGGTAGTTCCACATTTGGCTGCCCGCAGCGCTCCAGGCCGGGTTCATAGCCATCATGACGATGGTCTCGCAGTTGCGCAGGTCGTAACGGTCGTTGATAGTCTGGTCCTGCATGTTGTCGTGATGGAACCCGATGACGAACGGAGTCTTCGACCAGGAGCCATAGGAGTTGGTGTCCCAGAAGTTCGTGAAGCCGCCGAAGGCGCCCATGGTGCGGGTCATCTCGGGATTCCAACCCTTCAGGAGCAGGATGGAGCGGTTGCCATACTGCTCCTTGGCGCGAGTCAGGCCCTGAGCCACCAGATCGAGCGCCTCGTCCCAGCTCACACGCTCCCACTCGTCCTTGCCGCGCAACTCGCCATTGGGAGCGTCCAGGCTCCAGCCGGCGCGCTTGAGCGGATACTTGATGCGATCTTCGGCGAGCACCTGCTTGCGCTGGCTGCGGCCGCGCAGGCACCCGCGCTGCTGCGGATAGTCCGGACTGTCCTCGTGGGTGTCGTCGGTCTTCTGGCGCACGACAACGCCGTCTTGCACAAGCACCTTGTTCAGGCAGCGACCACCGCAGTTGTGCCAGCAGGCCGCCGTCTTCCACTCGCCTGACACGATATCGCGACCGACCGGATGGGCAGCTTCAGCATCTTCACCCGTAGCGGCCAAATCGCTCGTAGCCGGAGCGCAAGCAGTCAGCGAGCTAGCCGCGGCCAAAGCCGTAGCAGCCGTAGTGGCTTTGATAAAGCTGCGGCGAGTAAGATGCGCAGCGCCTCGAATCGTCTCACGCGAATCGGCTTGGAGCGTCTCTTCATTGCGAGCCATAGGTCCTCCTCTTCTCCCTTACTCAGAAGCACGTTCTCCTCAACGTGTCTACAAGAGTACGAGAACCAGACCCCAATAGCCATTACCGCCATCCGCAATCTTTCTTTCCGAATTATTAATTGCCCCGAGGCCAAGCGTTCTTCGAGCGAGTGCAGATAATCCTCTTTGCCGTAAAAATCTCCGCTGCGGGAGATTATTTCACGAATTTTTCTCCCAAATCAGAATTACCCGCACTCCTCCCCTCCGTAGTTCTAATAGGTCTTTGCAGGGAACCCCTTGCAAACTTAGAGGAACTTAGAAGCTATCATGGAAGAAAATTCTTTCACTCCAAGCGGTAAATCCCGCTGGAAGTCCTTTAATACTCGACCAGGCTGTAGGTGTCGATGGATTGGCGCTGGTGCATGATGCGGTACACCGTATCAGTCTGCCAGCGCCCTGAGGGGCACGACGTAAATGCCCTCTTCCACTTCTCTAGCATACGAGCCAATGCCGGTTATCACACAGAGGAACTCTGGAGGACGCCCCTGCGCTCGTGGGTTTTCTGCAACTTTCTTCCGCAGCCGCCTGAGAGATTTCACCGCATCGGGAACCTTCTCTTCGCTGAGCTTGAACTCGAAGGCGGCCCATCTACCATCCAGGGTCTCTATGACAGCATCGGCCTCTAACCCCGAATCGTCCCGATAGTAGTAAACAGCCGCCGGCATCGAAGGATCCATCGCCTGGGCGTATACCTTGAGATCGCGAATGCAAAGATTCTCGAAAACAAGACCGAAGGTCTGCCCATCCGCGAGGAGGGAATCCGGCGAAAGCAATAGCAGGGCGGCGGCCAACGACGGATCGGCGAAGTAGCGCTTCGGCTTCGTCGCTAGGCGCTTTTTTGAGCGCTTTGGCGGCACCCAGCCCGGCACCTCCTCGACAAGGTAGATCGAGCGAAGAAACTCCAGATACGAGGCGAGCGTCTGCTCGGTTACGAGGGATGATGGATTGTCCTCTCCGCCGTACATATCGCTGATGATGGTCTTGTAGGTTGGAGACTGTCCCAAATTGCGGGCAATCGACAAGCACAACCGACGGGTCACCTCTCCACTCTTGCCATGTTTAGGAGCACTCTTTTCGAAAACAAGACGCAGATATTCTCTTGCAACGAGCTGACCGTTTTCAGCGGAAAGATCGAGGGCTTCGGGCCATCCCCCACGGCAGATCAACTCAGCTAGCTGACGCGTATCGTTTTCAACTTTCGCTGGCTGAAACCGGTGAGCGAATAGACCGCGGAGCGAGACAGAACGTTCAGACTCCCCAGACTCGGCCAAGCTGAAGGGATACATCCTCACAGAGCCAATCCGACCCGCACCACTATGCCTGCTCTGGCCCTCTTGGTCATCGGACGAGATCGGGGTGGACGACCCAGTCAGCAGCCACGCTCCCCTTAACCCCCGCTCGTCATCTATGGCATGACGAACTGCATTCCAAATCGCAGGCGCAAGCTGCCATTCGTCTATAACGTGGGGGCGATCGCCTATGAGCATGAGTTTTGGGTCGGCACGAGCCATGTCCAACTCTTCATCCACATAGCTGACGCTTTGCGCGTGGGCCAAAGCCGTCCACGTCTTTCCGCACCACTTCGTACCAGCCACCTCTACGGCCCCGAAGACCTCGAGATAGCGCTCTATTTGCTCGTCCACAAGACGCGGCAGATATCCATTCTTTACAAGCGTTTTCCGAGGCATGGCCCACGCAACCTTTTCTCTACGAGCGGCTTCTTTGCATCGACCCTATACTATCAAACTATTCATGGTTTTCCGAGTTTTTGATTCATGGTTTTCCGAGTTTTTGATTCATGTTTTTCCGAATTTGATCGGTTGAGGGTTGATTGAGGTCAACTGTTTTCGGATTGTACCTTGGCAACCTATACTGATTCTGGATTGAGTGTTAATACTCAATCAGGCTATAGGTGTCGATGGATTGACGCTGATGCATGATGCGGTACACCGTAAGCGTGATGGCGTTGTAGCGGTAGTAGATGATGTAGGGGCCCGCAAGCGTCGCGCGGTACTCGTGCTCGAGATGGTCGTCGGTAAAGTGGCCGCCGGCGTCCGGAAAGGTTCGCACGGTTTCCAAAGCCGCATCGATACCCTTTATCGCATCGAGGGCCGCCTGGGGCATTCCCCGCTCGAGGCCGAGGTAGATGGCGATGGACTCCCGATCGAGCTGCGCCCGCGGACGCCATGCAAGATCAAGCATAGTCGAGCCCCCATACCTTGAAGATTTCGGCCATGCGCGCGTCGGATTCCTCCGCTGTGAGCGCCTCCGGGCGGTAGCGCTCTTCAATTTCCGCCTCACGCAAGGCGAGGAACATGCGGTTGCGCTGAGCGGCGGCCTCATAAGCGGCGCAGTCTTCCAGCACATAGGCCGGCACACCGTTTTTCGTGAGGATGATGGGTTCCTGGCTCTCCGTCGCCTGAGCGCACACGTCATTGAACTGCGTGCGCAAATCAGTGATAGGTCGAATAAGCGGAAGCGCTGCCACAGCGGCTGTCATAAGGCACCTACTTTCATTACCATAATTATGGTATGAATTATAGATGCTTTAATTGACAAATCAAGCAACACGTCTATGAGAACTCTTGCATGTTATTCAGCTAGAGCAAATTATCCGAGGCCCTCTGTTATCCGAAGTTGGCGACGGCGGTGTCAATGGCGGCGAGGTTCATGGCGACGAACTGGGGCTTCACGCAGGCGCGCACCGCATCTTTCAGCTCGTCGACGGTGAGCGGCACACGGCCCTGGGCCACGGCCACGGCGAGCAGCATCATGTTGAGGGACTTGCGGGAGCCCGCACCGGCCTCGCGCACGAGGGCCTCGTCGTCCACGGGGATGAACAGGGGCACCGGGTAGCCTTCCACGCCGGGAGCGTTCGCGTCTTGGATGGTGGTCGCAGCGCTCGACGCAACAGCCACCTCGGCCGCTTGCTCGCGGGACGCCTCCGCCTGCAGGGAGTTCGCCAAAGCTGCCACCACGTCGCCGGCACGATAGGGCTGGCTCGCCAGGGCCGCCGTCACCGGCTGGATGGCCGTCGTAGCCGTCACCAGCACACCGGCCGGCGCCAGATAGGGCAGCGCGCGGGCCGCCTCGCCCGGCTCCAGAGCGATGACCATGTCGGCCGTGCCCGGCGTGATGAGCGGCGAGTACACCGCTTCCCCATTCGATCCCATGCGCACGTGGCTCGTCACATTGCCGCCGCGCTGGGCCATGCCGATAGTCTCGGCCGTACGCACCTGCCAACCCTTGCTCTGCGCCGCCTGGGCCAGCACCTTCGCGGCCAGCACCGTACCCTGGCCACCCACGCCTGCAAGCAAAATATCGATCATCGCACGCCTCCTTCCTCCGACAGCGGCAATCCCGCCAAGGGGCCAGTCGGCCCTTCGGAATGCACGATGCGTTCTGCCACTGGCACCCCTTCGGCTGCCCCCAACACCTCACCAGGCGTCTCGTTCGGCTCGCCTGCTATCTCCGTTTCCTGGAAGTCATTCACCTCATCAGTCAGTACACGAGGGATCGGCCCCGTTTGGAACGGATCGGGGTTCGGGGCGTAGATGGCCGGCTCTGTCGGCACCGCGCCGCCAAAACCCACGGCGCCCTGGATAGCGTCGAAGGGGCACACCTGCACGCAGAGCGCGCAGCCATCGCACAAGCTCGTATCCACAAAAGCTTGACCACGCGTGCCCGACTTCGGACCGCGCAGCCCCTCATCGAAGCCGATGCCAGGGCACCCGATGGAGGTGATGCACTTCTTGCAGCCGGTGCACTTGTCGGCATCGATCGTCATTGGAGCATCGGGCTTCTTCAGCTGAATGCACGGCGCACGGAAGATGATGGCCGAGGGCCCCTCGTAGTCGATGGCCGCGCGGGCCGCCGCCACGGAGCTTTCCAGACTGTGAGGATTCGCGAACCCGATGTGCTGGATGCCGAGGCCGTGCAGCACTTCCTCAATGACGATGGGACGGCGCCGCTCGCCCATGAGCGTGACGCCCGTGCCCGGGTGGGGCTGACTGCCCGTCATGGCCGTGGTGGCATTGTCCAGGATAGCGAAGGTGACGTCGTGGCCGTTGTACACTGCATTCGCGATACCGGTCATAGCGCTGGCGAAGAACGTGGAGTCGCCCACGAAAGCCACTTGCTTCTTGCCCGGCTCGGCCACGGCAAAGCCCTGGGCCATGGTGATGCCCGCGCCCATGCACAGGCAGGTGTCCACCGCATCGAGCGGCTGGGCGTTGCCAAGCGTGTAGCAGCCGATGTCCCCGCACAGCACAGCCTCACGGCCGCGAAGCGCCTGCTTCACGGCATAGAAGCTGCCGCGGTGAGGGCAGCCCGCGCACAGCACCGGCGGCCGCACGGGTAACGGGCCCTCGTAGCTGAGATCGTTGGCGCCGATGGTGGACGCCACCAGGGCGGCGAGCCCATTGGAGCGGTGGGTGCGATCGAAGAACCGGCCCAGGCGGCCGGCGATGTTCTCCGTCGTGTTCTCGCCGCGATCGTTGACCTCGCCGGTCAGCTTGCCGTGCACCCGCAGCGGCAGGTGGCGCGCCCCGGCCAGCTTCAGCATCTCCTCTTCCAGCACGGAATCGAGTTCTTCGAAGACGATCACATCGGTCAGCCCCTCGGCAAAGGCCGCCGCCGTCTCAGTCGGGAAAGGATACGGCGTCCCCACAGCTATGAAGCGGTAGCGCGGCACGGGGATGCCGGCACGAGCGGCCTGAGACGTGATGAGCGTCAGCGCCTCGCGAGCATAGGCTGCCGATACGCCGCCAGCCACAATACCCACCGCAGGAGCAGACGCTCCAGCACCTTCGACGCCATTCTGAGCGCAAGCGCCCTCACCTTCCCCGCCCCCTTCGAACACCTCGTTGAACTGCGCGAATGCGGGGTCGTGAGTGTAGTCCCAAGCTATTTGGGCCAGCCGGCGATTGATCTCACCGTGCGCCTCGAAAGCCCGTTTGGGGAAAATGACCCACTTCGGATCCTTCTGGAAACCTTCTTCAGGCAGCGGGCGACCGTGAGTTTCCTCGGCCACCTCGAAGAACGTGGAAGCATGGTTGATACGCGTCGTGGGACGCACGATGACCGGCGTGTGGTAGCGCTCGGACAGATCGAAGGCGGCCCGCATCATGGCGAAGCCCTGCTCGGGCGTAGCCGGATCGAGCACCGGCACCTTCGCGAAGGAGCCGAACCGGCGCGTGTCCTGCTCGGTCTGGGAGGAAATGGGACCGGGATCGTCGGCCACGAACAGCACGCAGCCGCCGCCCGTGCCCACGTAGTTCAGCGACATGAGCGCATCAGAAGCGACATTGAGCCCCACCTGCTTGCAGGTGAACAGCACCCGCGCGCCGCAGTAGGACGCGCCGGCCAGCATCTCGAGCGCCGCCTTCTCGTTGGTGGACCATTCCACATGCACGTCCTGGGCCGCTCCCGCCGCGTGCAGCTTCGCCACGGTTTCCACCAGCTCGGACGATGGCGTGCCGGGATACCCCGCCACCACGTTCACCCCGGCCTCCAAAGCCGCGTGGGCAAACGCCTCGTTTCCCATCAGAAGTTTCTTCGCCATATTCGTTCCGCCACTCTCGTCAACCTGTTGGAACAACCTGTCCGTTGGCGTCAGCCTAACGGACGCTCTTTCCGTCGGTATCAACTTACTACCTACCCGCCGACCAATCTACTGGGACAATTTGCCTATCGGCTTTTCGCCAAAAATTGCGGTTGTTAGCATTTTCTGCAGACATTCGAGACGGAAGACCTCGCCTCATGTCCATTTTCTGCCCCGAAATTGAACCATTTGCCCTCATTGGCGTCATTTTCGCCCCTTAGATTTCCCGCAGCTCCACTGCGGATGCTAACAAACGCAATTTTTGGGAAAAACCGGAGACCGAATCGCCTGCAACCACGAACAAGGCCGCCTCTGCCACGCAAACCGTCGAGCAAATTGCGTGGCGCAGACCGCACCCATTACAAGACGAGAACGCCTAGGAGGCCATCTCCGCCTTCAGGTCGACCACCTTCTGCAGCATGGCCTCGTCGTTCGTGCCCATCATCTGCACGGCCAGAATGGCGGCGTTCTTCGCACCGTTGATGGCCACGCAAGCCACCGGCACGCCCGAGGGCATCTGTACCATGGAAAGCAGCGAGTCCAGACCACCCAAGTCGCTCGTCTTCATGGGCACGGCGATAACCGGCAGCGGCGTGAAGGCCGCCACGACCCCACCCAGGTGCGCCGCCTTGCCCGCAGCGGCGATGATGACTTTGATGCCGCGGTCGTGAGCCGTTTCCGCCCACTCGTGCACCACGGCCGGCTTGCGGTGGGCGCTCGCCACCTTCACCTCGTAGGGCACGCCCATGGCGTCTAACTGGGCCATACACGGCTCCATGGCCGGCATGTCCGATTCCGATCCCATAATGATGCCGACTACCGGCGTTGCCTCGCTCATGTTCGCGTCCTTTCCTATACTGGCTCGCACGCCAGACCGTCTCGCTCACAGCGTCATGCTTTTTGCACCCTGCGTTGTCGCACCGTTGCGCCTTATCGCTTTGCGCTTCTCATCGCAACTATTATAGCGACACGCTCGCATAACTCGATAGGCTGGATATTCCGTTTCCAGCAAACGGCCTTCTCCTTTTCGAGAGATTTAACGGAGAATAACGGAACTTAACGGAGAACAACGGAACTTAACGGAGAATAACGGAAGCTTATAACCTCTTCGACCGCAGGGAGGAAACCCGTGAGCGACCAATCCATCTTTCGCCCCTCTTTTGGAAATCGCCCTGATCGCATAGTAGGGCGCGAAAACGTCATCGAGGATTTCGCTCGCGGCCTATCCCGCCACCCAGGAAGTCGCGAGCGAGCACGGCTCTTGATAGGCCAGCGAGGCATGGGCAAAACAGCGCTCCTGCTGGAAATGGCCGATCGCGCTCACGCCAACGAGTTCGTTACGGCGCGAACCACCTGCGGCCCTTCAATGCTAGACAACATCCTCGACCTTCTGCAGCGCAATGGAAGCCCCTTCGTGTCGGAGAAAAGGCAGCCGGTGAAAGGCTTCAGTGCTGGAGCTTTAGGATTTTCTTTCGGACTCACCTTTACTGACGAAGTGCGCGAAAGCTACGGATTCCGCGTAAAACTTGAGATGATTTGCGAACGATTGGCCGAAGCGGAAAAGGGCGTTCTGCTTCTCATTGATGAAGTGCGCCCCGAGCTGCCCGAGATGCGACTCCTCGCCACCACTTACCAAGAACTTGCCGGAGAAGGAGCCAATATCGCCGTGGTTATGGCCGGTTTGCCTGCCATTGTTTCGGAAGTTCTCGACGAGGCCACGCTCACCTTCCTGCACAGAGCAACGAAAGTCGAGCTAGGCCCTCTGTCCATACCATCGGTGCGCGCTTACTATCATTCTGCCTTCATGCGAGCGAATCGCTCGCTGGACGATGCTCTTTTAGACAGGGCCGCCGAAGCGACCCAAGGCTTTCCCTATCTTCTCCAACTTCTTGGCTATTACCTCGTGGAATACTGCCCCGAAGGAGAGCCAGTCAAGCCCGATGAGCTCGAATCCGCAATTGATGCAGCGCTCTACGACTTCGACCACGACGTCCTCGGCGCCATGCTTCGACCTCTTTCGCGCGCGGACATGACCTTTCTGGAAGCAATGTCCCAAGACGATCGCGTTTCGCGCGTCGCAGATTTGCAAGAACGGCTCGGCGTCTCCCAGGGGCATGTGCAGTCTTATCGGCGACGCCTGATAGATGCAGGCGTTATTTATTCACCTGCGCGGGGAGAGCTCGCCTTTATCGTGCCACGCCTTGGCGCCTTCATTAAAAGGGAGATGCTTTAGACACATTGCTTCTCCTTCTGCGCCTGCACGGAGAGGACGTGATCTTTCGGGGCTGTCGCAGTTCGTTGACGGTTAGCGCGGCGAAAAAGAAAAGTGCCTTACCTGCCGCACAATGAACAACAACCGCACGGCCCAAACCCCCGCTCAACCATACTTTGGAAAAGGAGGCCCCCATGAGCACGGAAACTTACCGCGACCACGTAGAGCAGCAGGAGAAGCACATCAAAGACCACATCGGCGACGAGATTCGCAAGGTCAAAGAGCGCGAAGAGCGCGAGACCCACGGGTTCCATGACGTCATCGGCGACGAAATTGCCCATGAGGAAAAGGCCGAGCGCCGCCAGCAAGACGAAACCGATGCCGCCCTCACCGAAACCGCCGACACCATCTTGCGCGGAGAATAGGCGATTCCCGAAAAAACTTCTTGCGCCCGCGCACCAAGTCGGGTATTATCAACTTCGCTCTTTTGGCAAAGCTGAAATAGCACCTGCGGGCGTGGCGGAATTGGCAGACGCGTACGGTTCAGGTCCGTATGGGGGCAACCCCATGGAGGTTCAAGTCCTCTCGCCCGCACCATTTGAAACGAACGCCCTCTCCGGAGGGCGTTTTTCATTTTCTGTTCAATCACTTCTCACGGGCAATGACGCAACTAGGGGTCATCGGCAAGTAAGGACAAGAACAAAAACCGCATCCTGCAGAGGGCCAAGTGCAGCATTTTTGCAGCAATGCCGCAACCTCACAATGCAGCAACACCGCGGTGCGTCTCCCAGGCTTCAGATTGCTTTCTCGCCCGTAACAAGCGATATTCACCGTCCGCCCCTGAAGCCCATTGCCGACAATGGAGAGAGCCGAATAGCAGCAGGCACGACCAACCATGCTGCTCTATCTTGCACGGAAGGCATCTCATGAAGAAAACCATTCCGCCGAGCGCCATTGCGAAAACCGCCGCCGGCGTGGGCGCCGTTGCCGCCACCGTTGCACTCGGCATGCTCGTCAAGCGCCAGCGTGTGCGCGCAACCTGCAAGCCGTTCTACAGCGGGGCCACCCGCTGCTTCAAGATCCCTGGACTGAACGAGGGATTCGTGCCCCAGGATCTCTTCTATCTGGACGACGAAAAAACCTGGCTGTTCAGCGGCTACGAGGCTAACCGGAAACCGTCGCCGATCTTCCAAGTGAGCGAGGACGAGCACGTGCGGCGCCACGAGGTGCTTTTTCCCAGCGGCTCCCTTTACCGCGGCCACGGAGCCGCCATCACCGCCGCGGGCCCCTTCGTCTTTCTCACGGTTCGCGACGGATTTGTGGCCATCGACCGCGCGACCCTCGCCGATGCAGCCGACGGCGACATCCTGCAGGCCACCGGACACCGCGCGATCCCCCTTTTGCCCGCGTTCATGAACGTGCAGAAGGGCATGCTCTACATCGGCGAATTCCAGCACCGGATCTTCTACCCCACCCCGAAAAGCCACTGGCTACGCTGTCCTTCCGGCGAGACCAACCCAGCGCTCGCGTTCGCCTACGCGCCCCACGACCACGGCCCCTTCGGATTTGGGGAGCATCCGGCGGCGGTGTATTCCATCCCCGGAAATGTGCAGGGGCTGTGCGTCACGCCCGACGGCAATATCGCGCTCAGCTTGGCCTGGGGCTTCGGCGATGCTGAGATTCGCATCTACGACCCCGCCCGGGCGCACCGCGGCGGCAGCTACATGGTGGAAGGCCATCACTGCCCGCTTTATTTTCTCGACGACGCGACGCTCATGCAGACGCTGACCGTGCCACCCATGGCCGAGGGCATCGACACCCACGATGGCCAGGTGTACCTCGCGAATGAGTCGGCCAGCAATTTATACCTGCTCGGCAAGTTCTTCGACGGCAGCTACGTGTACTCCTTCCCCACCCCCTAGGGAATGCGCCGAATCCCCCCCCCATATATCCTTATATACTGGAGGCCTTGCCAAAGACGAAGCGAATTGTCACCGCCCCCAAAAGCGCGCAACAAGCGTGCCTCCTATGACCTTGAGTAACTTTCGCGCGCGATTTCCCATGACATGACGCCTTTGCCGAGCTCCTTTGCCAAGCCGGCACCCTTTTTCGGAAACAGATGGGAGTTTCGAGCAGCTGGCCATACGAAATGGGTAAGTAGACGGGAGTTTCGAGCATTTTCGGAACGAATTAAGCGCTCCAGAGCCCGTTTCATGCTCGAAACTCCCATCTATTTCCGAAATCGCAGTTATCGCGAAGATAAGAAGCGCCAAGCCTGAACAGCTCTCGGTATTTTTCCGATAGACAACAACTCAAAGAAAGACGAATGACAGGTCGCGGATGGAAAGAAAAGGCTTCCTTGGCCCCTCTACACTTACCTCGATGCTTTTGCTCAGAAAACAATGCTGCCATCGAGACGAGGAGACCACCATGACCACTCCCGCAAAACGAACCACTCGCTCCTTCGCGGCTTTCGTTCTCGCCTTGTGCCTGGCTGCGTCTCTCACCTCCTGCGCCTACAGCGCCTTGGCCGCAACGAATGGCGACGAGGGCACCGAGGCAACAACGAGCGCCACGGAAGAGGCGGATGCCACCGAGACGCCCGCCACAGCGGCTGAGACCCCCGCCACAGCGGCCGAGATCCCCACCACCGCGACAATCATGTACTACGAGAACGTCAGCTACGACGACGGTGACACCGAGCCCGACGAGAATGGCCGGGTGCTGCTAGGCAGCTACGAGCTCACCGACGTGCACGTAGGGCAGACGCTGAATGCGTGGAATTACGTGGTCGACATCCCCGGGCATTTCTTCTGGGACGGCTGGCCGCAAAATCTCACGCTGACCGACAACCCTTCCGACAACGTCATCAACCTCTTCTACTTCAAGCTGTGGAACAACGAGTACACCGTGAACTATTACCTCATGGAAAACGCCGATCTGACCGCCGACAACTGGAAGGACGCACTGGCGCCCGATGACGTGGAGTTCGTTAAGATGGGATCGGAGACCTTCACCAACCAGCGCTTCGACCAGCTCGTCAAGGGCGACGCCTACGAGTACAAAATCGACGGCACCTACGTGGTGGACACCTACCCGTCCGAGATACGCGTGGGCGTCAACCCCGACGACAACGTCATCAACGTGCTTTACGTGCCCGATTCCGCGAATCTGCCCGACGATATTGAAGTGCCCACCGACACAACGCCGCCAAGCGATGCGACCCAGCCGGACGACACGACGCCGCCCGACGACAGCGGAAACGGCGACAACAGCGCCGACCAACCCGCCGATGGCTCCGGAGCCGACAAACCAGCGGATGATTCCAGCGCCGACAAGCCCGCCGACACGCCGAGCACCGACGGAAGCGCTACACCGAGCCTGCCGAACGATACCACCTTCGACAAAGACGAAATCGAAAGCGTGCTGCCTGACGACGTGAAGGACGAGGTGGTAAAAGACTTCATCGAATCGGGCGACGCACAAGACAAGACGGAGATCACCGAAGAGATGATCGAGAACCCCGTGAGCAAATCCGACGCCGACTACGTGAAGAACGTCTACGAGACCGGCCTGAAAGAGGGCGAGAAGTTGGCCCAGACGGGAGACCTTGTGCCCCTCGCCATCATTGCGAGCATCGCTTTAGGAGCAGCGGCAGCGGGTGCCATCGCCTTCATCATGAACCGACGCGCCAAACGCTAAGCCCGCCACGCTGTCCGAAAAAGGGAATTGCGGTGCAGCATCCCCCCTCTCCCCTTTGCGAAAGTTGCGAAACTCTGCGAAAGACCCGGCGGTGCCCGCAGCCCTACTCCCCCTTCGAAGTGAGGTGCCAGCCGTTGCAGTAGGGGCAGCGGTAGACGTGCAGGGGCGGGGCGCCGTGCTCGGCGCATTCGGCAGCGGTGAGCTCGGCCTCGTAGCGGCTGGCGTAGCGGTTCTTGCGCTCGCAGGCCTTGTGGCGTCGGGCGGCCGCGCGTTCCTCGTCGTGGCGCTGGCTGCGCGCGTTCTCGCTGGCGAACAGGTCGTCCATGCCGCCGAGGGATGCAGCGAATTCCGCCTTCTGCTTCTGCCACGCCGAGCGCTTCTTGCTGCCCACGGACTCCTCCCTTCCCGCAACACCTTCTGCACAGACGCCAAGAACCATGCTATAATGCAAGCAATCGGTGCCCCGCTTAGCCGGGCGGCACTGGTTAATGACTAAGCCGGGTCTACTTTAGCATGGGGCCCGGCTTCTTCTTTGCCAACACCGTCCGTCACTCCTTCCTCACCAGGAAAAGCCCGATGATTCCGATAAACACAAGCATGAGATCGCACAGGGCAATGACAGTTTGCGTGTCCATAGGGTAGCTCCTTTCCCGAAGCCGCCCGGACGTGACGGGGCACCGACCCTCATTGTAACCCAATCTTAGTCTCGCACAATCGTAGAATTTAAGCTCTTCGCCTGAAGCGACCACTCATAAGCTGATCGCGAGTTAAGCATCCACCGAGCTTATCGCGATGCTAACAGATCATGTTTCCCCGCCAATCCAACGACCAGCTGCCGTACCATTGTGATCATGCAAGAGCGCGCAAGCATCCTGACCGAACACGAATCGGAACCCCCATCCGGTTCTGAGCCTACGCCCGAGACCCGAGGAGACCGCCAATGAACCTTTCCCTATCCCGCAGCTTCCCCATCGCGAAGGCGGCCCTTGCTGCCGCCGTCATCGCCTGCGTCGTCGCCCTCACCTGCAGTTTGGCCGGCTGCGCGTCGGGCGGCACCGGCAGCAGCAGTGCCGATGCCGACAACACCTCTGCCAGCACCGACGGCAAGACTCTGCGCGTGGCCATGGAGCTGGCCTACCCGCCCTTCGAAACGAAAGACGACGCCGGCAACCCGGAGGGCCTCGCCGTCGACTTCATCCGCGACTTCGGCGCCGCCTACGGCTACGACGTGCAGATTGAGAACACCGCCTGGGACGGCCTTATTCCCTCGCTGCAATCGGATAAGGCCGATCTGGTTATCAGTTCCATGACTATCACCGACGAGCGCAAGCAGTCCGTGGACTTCTCCGATGCCTACGCCATGGCCCAGCTGGCCATTCTGGCGAACGCGGATTCCGGCGTGGCGTCCATCGACGACTTGAACCAGCCCGGCAAGAAGGTGGCCGTGAAGACCGGCTCCACCGGCGACGTGTACGCCACGAAGAACCTAACCAATGCGGAGATCGTGCGCCTGGCCGACGAGAGCGCGTGCGTGACCGAAGTGGTGCAGGACAAGGCCGACGGCTTCCTGTACGACCAGCTGACCATCTACCGCAACCATCAGGCGAACCCCGATACCACCGAGGCCGTTTTCATCCCCTTCCAGGACGCCGAGGAGTGGGGCATCGCTGTGAAGAAGGGCGACACGGAGCTGCTCGACCAGCTGAACGCCTTCATCGCGCAGTCGAAAACCGACGGCGAGTTCGATCGCCTCACCGAGAAGTACCTCGCGGACGAAAAGAAGGCCTTCGACCAGTACGGCTTCAAGTGGTTCTTCGATTTCGAGTAATCTAGTCCCATGAAACGCCTCACCACCATCACTCGTCCCTTCACCGCCGCCGCAGGTGCGCCCGTGCGCCCGGCGAAGGCGGCCCTGAACTATCTGGCTGTGTGTGTGGCGGTGATCGCTGTGGTTTGGGCATCGCTGGCTGCGGCGGGCATCTCGCTGAACTTCGATTTCGTGGCCCAGTACCGCGTGCGCATCTGGGACGGCTTCTGCATGACCGTGGGCATTTCCGTGGCGTCCCTCGTGCTGAGCCTGGTGCTCGGGGTTTTGGTGGCCGCGGGCCAGGGCGTGCGCTTCCTGCCGCTGCGCTATCTGTGCGACTTCTACGTGAAAATCATCCGCGGCACGCCGCTCATCGTGCAAGTGTACTTCTTCTACTACATCATCGGCACGGCCTGGGGCATCGACAACCGGGTGCTCGCCGGCATCATCATCCTGTCGCTATTCTCGGGCGCCTACATCGCCGAAATCGTGCGCGGCAGCCTGCTGTCGTTGGACGCGGGGCAAATGGAGGCAGCCCGGGCCGTCGGCTTCACCCGTGCCCAAACCTTACGCTACGTAGTGGCGCCGCAACTCGTGGCCCGCACGCTGCCGGCGCTCACGGGCCAGGTGGCCTCCATCATCAAGGACTCGTCGCTGCTGTCGGTCATCGCCGTCATCGAGCTCACCCAGACCATGCGCGAGATCACCGCCACGAACTACAACTTCTTCGGCGGCTTCCTGTTGCTGGGGGCGCTGTACCTGGTGCTCACCCTGCCCATCATGGCCGTGAGCCGCCACTTCGAGAAGAGGCTCTCCTATGCGTGAGCACTGCCGCCATTGCCGCCCGCTTCCCGCGCGGCCGTCGTCCCGGGCGGTGAGCCACCATGCGCGTTGAGCTCTCTCATCTCTCCATGGCCTTCGACGGCACCGAGGTGCTGCACGACATCACCTTCGACGAAGAGGTGTCGGCCCTGGCCATTATCGGGCCGTCGGGCGGCGGGAAGTCCACGCTTTTGCGCATTATCGGCGGCCTGCTAGTGCCCACGGGCGGCACCCTGGCCGTGGACGGCGTCCCCGTGCCCACCGGCGAGGCGGCGCTGCGCGACTACCGCGCGACCCTCGGCTTCGTCTTCCAGGACGGCGGCCTGTTTCACCACCTCACCGCCCAGGAGAACGTGGCGCTGCCCCTGCGCGTGGTGCACGGCGTGGAAGATGCCGAAGCGTCCGACCGCGCCCACGATCTGCTGGAACGCCTCGGCCTGGCCGATTCCGCGGCCAAGCGGCCGGCTCAGCTGTCCGGCGGCCAGAAGCAGCGCGTCGCCATAGCCCGGGCGCTCGCGGCCCGGCCGCGCCTGCTGCTGCTCGACGAGCCCACGAGCGCCCTGGACCCGGAATTCACCACCGAGGTGCTCGACGTGGTGCGCGACCTGAAGGAAGCCGGCACCCGCTTCATCATCGTCACCCACGAGATGGGTTTCGCCCGCCACGCCTGCGACACCGTGGCCTTCCTCTACGGCGGCCGCCTGCTGGAGCACGGCCCAAGCGAGCGCCTCTTCGACAATCCCCGCACCCCCGAACTCAAGCGTTTCCTCAGCCGCCTCTTGGAGTGGAGCATGTAAGGCGAAAAGGCCCGGGAAATCAGACCCTATACCCCCAACGTATCCAGGGGCGCTACTTGCACGCCGTCCTCTCGGCACGTTGCGACACCCCCGACGCCGATGACAGCGAGCATGGCAACGGGAGCCTGGTAGCCGCCGCGCATCATCTTCTCCTTCAGCGTCACGAGGTTCTTAGCGGCATCGTCCACCTGGGCCGCCCCGAGCTTCACCTCCACCGGGATCCACGTTCCGTCGGGATGCTCGATGACGAGGTCCGCCTCCAGATCGGCCGCATCATGATAGTGGTATACCGAAGCCCCCATGGCCTCCGCGTAGACGATGAGGTCGTGGGCAACGAGCGACTCAAAGAGAAATCCGAGCGTCTTGAGGTCGCCCATGAGCTTTGCCGCCGTGGCACCGAGCGCGGCGGCGGCCAGGGACGGATCGGCCAGGTGTCGCTTTGCGGCCGACCGAATCTTGGCCGACGAGCGCAGTTCGGGGGCCCAGGCCGGAATGTCCTGCACGAAGTAGATGCGCCGCAACGCATCGAGGTAATCGTTCATGGTGGGTGCCGTGATAGCCGCAGCATCTTCGGTGCGACCTTGGGTATCTTTCAGAATGGTCTTTCCCGTTGCCAGGGTGGCCTCGTTACGGGCAAGGGACACAATCAAGCGCCGCACTTTCTCCCGGTCGCGCTCCACCCCGTCAACCTCATGAATGTCCTCGTTGATGACCGCCTGCAAGTAGCCCTTGGCGATGCGCACCGCTTTCGCCGTGGGGGAACCAATGGCGTCGGGCCAGCCACCCGCCACCACAAGTTCCGCAATGCGTTCAAGGGACAGCTGCGAAACCGACGCGTAGCGCTCTCCCTCAAACAAACCTCTCAGCGACACCTTGCCATTTGATTGGCCGAGCTCGTACTGGGTCATGGTGCTCATGGGAACGCGAACGATGCGCCCGGCCCCGCTATGTCGAGGCCGATCGGCATGGGGATTCTGCTTCCTGCGGGGAGTCGAGGAGCCCGTGAGCACAAACTGCCCCTTCTCCGTGGCCCTATCGCACTCGAATCGCACGGCATCCCACAACTTGGGAACGTCCTGCCATTCATCAATCAGACGCGGCCGGACACCCTCAAGGGCAATGGCCGGCTCTAGCTCAGCCAGACGTCGGTTTTGAAAGTCGCCCAGCGGGTCGGCCATGCTGATTTCCGAGACCGCATGGTTCTTCGCTGTCGAAGTCTTGCCGCACCACTTTGGCCCCTCGATGACCACGGCACCGAAAGCCTCCATGTTTTCCGCAATGGTTTTATCAGCAATGCGGGGAATGTAATTGGGTATTTTCAGCGTTTCCATGGCCCCGGCCTCCACCTGGTTATTTTAACTTTTTTCCAGGTTTCATTTTAACTTTTTTCCAGGTTTCATTTTAACTCTCGATGCAACAAAGTCCCAGCCGTACGTAGACTTCCGAGCTGCAACGCTTCCTCAGCCGCCTGCTGGAGTGGAGCCTGTAGAAAAAAGCGCGGACGCCGGGAGGGTGGCGTCCGCGCAGGGGAGGCGGGAAATGGGCCTGTCCAGAAATAAATGTCGGGAGACAGCCGCGGAAGGTACCCGCGAAACCGGCTACTCGAACTTACCAGCGGCCAGGTCGTGGCCGAGCATATAGCCGAAGGTGAGGCAGTTGATGCCGTAGCTGTTGCCCGGAATGGCGAAGTTGTACTCGTTGGCGTACATGTCGCCCACCATGCAGCCGACGTTGAACAGACCGGGGATGGGCTCGTCGTTCTCGTCGCACACCTCCATGTTCACACTGGTGCGCAGGCCGCCCATGATGGTCATGAACGTGCAGGTGTTCTTGGCGGCGTAGTAGGGGCCGGTCTCCTCGATCTCCACAAGGTAGGTGGGATCCTTGTAGAAGTCCTCGTCGACGCCCTTCTTGCACAGCTCGTTGTAGCGGGCCACGACGTCCTTCAGCTTCGCCGCGTCAAGGCCGAGCTGGTCGGCCAGTTCATCCAGCGTGTCGGCCTTCCAGTAGGCACCTTCCTCGACACCGGCGTCCCAGATGGCGATCATTTCCTCAGCCGTCTTCGGGGGCAGCGTGTAGTCGGAACCGAACAGGAACCATTCCTGGCCGCGGTCGATGATGGTCTGCGGGTAGTTCTTCGTCCAGATGCCGTAGGCGATGTTGTCCGGCTGCGAGAGCAGGTAGTGGGCCGTGTAGGGCGCCGACACGTCCTCGCGCTGGTAGCGCTCGGTGCGGGCGTTCACGTTGAGGCCCCAGTGGAAGCCGCAGGGCTCGTGGCCGCCGCCCCAGCCGCCCTGATACATGGGGGCCGCCTCGGCGTGCTGCCAGGCCGCGCCGGCCCACAGGCCCATCTTCTGGCCGTCGCCGCCGTAGATGCCGCCCATCTGGAAGCTCGTGTTGTAGTCGGTCTCGGTCTGCTCGAAGCCCACGTACTGCAGGGCCTCAGGGCAGTAGCAGGCGAGCATCTCCTTATCGGTGGAATAGTCGCCCGTAGCCAGCACGATGTAGGTGCCGTTGAACAGGGTGTAGCCCTCGGTGCCGTCGGTGTGCGAGGCCACCACGCCGGTCACGCGGCCGGCGTTGTCGCCCTCGCGGATAAGCTGCTCGGCCTTCATATCGTAGATGATCTGCACGCCGTACTCGAGGGCCTTCTTCTCGAGGGCCTCCACGGCGCCCTGCTGGCCCGTGGACACCATGGAGGAGTCGCCGAGGGTGGAGAACGCATGGGCGTAGTGGGGGCCGAGGTCGAAGTTGTTGTCGCGCTCCAAGATGACCTGGAGGCCGGCCTCGTTGGCGATGTCGATCATCCAGTTCATGGCCTCTTCGGAGTTGTTGTAGCCCTTCATCCACTTGGCCTGGTCAACAGCGAAGGAGGCGGCGCGCATCTCATGGTAGTAGAAGGGGCTGGGCGCGAAGGGCTCCACTTTCAGCTCCTCCATCACCTTGGAGTTGCGGGCGAAGTTGGAACCGCCGCGGCTGATGGGGGCGCTGGAAGCGGAGAACAGCGTCACCTTACCGCCCTGCTCGGCCGCCGCCACCGCCGTGGTGAGGCCGGACATGCCGGCACCCACGACGATGATATCGTTCTCGATGGTCTCGGTGATCTCATCCTCCGGGATGGGCGCCGGAGGCACCATGAAGGACCACTTCGGCAGCGTGTCGCCCAGCTTGATGACGACGTCGTTGGTGCTGACGGCACCTTCGGCGCTCGCATCGGCGGCACCGGCGGCATCGGATCCGGCCGCGGCCTTGTCGGCGGCCGGGGCGCATCCCGCCAGGCCTGCAGCAGCGGCACCGGCGGCGCCCACGGCACCGAGCTTGAAGAAGTCGCGGCGTGAGAATTGGTTCTTGGTCATGAAACTCTCCCTCCTTGGAAGTGTCTTGCGGACGCCACCGATGATAGGGGCGCCGCCCCGGGGCGGCCAAGCACCTTCCCTTTGCCCGCCCTCAACTGTTTTTTGCTTGCGCTGCGAAGGGCAGTTGCGGTAAGAATAACGGGCGGGCGCAAAGGCCCGCATGCCACGACCGACAGAGAGGGGAGCCGTGGACATTCGCCAACTGGAGTACTTTATCGCCGTCGCACGCCTGCGCAGCTATACCAAAGCCGCCGACGAGTTGTTCATCACGCGCCAGGCGCTCAGCAAGGCCGTGCACAACCTGGAGCAGGAACTCGGGGAAACGCTCATCGCCCAGCGCGACGGCACGCTGGAGCCCACTGAAACCGGGCGGACGCTCATAGCCGACGCCCAGCCGGTCGTGGACGTCTACCGCGCCCTGGAGCGGCGCTACCTGGGAGAAGCGGCCCGCGGCGGGCGCATGCCCCTGCTGTCGGTGTCCCTCGTGCCGGGAGCGGCCCTCACCTTACCGCGCACCATCATCGACCGCTTCGCCGACGAGCATCCGAACCTGCTACTCTCCGTGGAAAGCTCGCCCACCGATATGGCCCTGGCCATGGTGAAGACGGGCGAGTCGGACATCGGTATCGTCGGTTCGGCACCGCAGTACCTGACCGACTTCGACGCTCTGCAACTCGTGGAAACGGGCACCTACGTGCACGTGCCCGTGGCCAACCCGCTTTCACGGCGCGAGCGGCTCGGCGCCCACGACCTGGACGGCCAGCCCTTCGTCACCTTCGGGAAGCGCGACCACCTGCACCGCTTCTTCATGGACACCTGCGCTGATCTGGGCATCGAGCCGAACGTACTCATGACCACCTCCAACGTCGACCTGCTCACGAGCTGCGCCCTGCAGAACGAGGCCCTCATGTTCGGCCTGCCGCCGAATGAAAACGTGGACCCCATTCCCGACTACCCCCTCGTGCCCGTCGACCTGCGGCCGGACGTCTCCTTCGGCACCTACGCCGTCAAGCGCAAAGGCGAGCCCCTGTCCCCCGCCGCCCAAGCCTTCTGGAACTACCTCGCCGGGGAGTAGAGGAGCTTGACTGGGAGATTTTCGGCCAGAGCGCACAGCTCCCTGGTGCGATCCCCTGTTCTCCTCACAACAGAACCCTCGGTTGCTCCCATGCGACCGAAGGCTCGCTTTGCTGCCCTGAACGCGCTTCCCCTACTCCCCCGGCTCTCCTACCAGGGCGATGACCTCGGCCTTCGATGACGTGCCCAGCTTCGCGTGGAGGTGGCGGACGTGGGTCTTCACGGTGTTCTCGGAGAGGAACAGCTCGCGTTCGATCTCGCGGCGGGTGAGGCCCTGGGCGACAAGGGCCATGATCTCGGCTTCCCGGGCCGTGAGCCCGGCGTCGGCGGCCACGCGGTCGCAGCGGGCCATGAACCGCTCGCGCGGGCCGGCCACGTGCAGGTTCGTCTCGGGCGCCACCCCGGCCGCGCCCCAGTCGCCGTTGACGGACTTCTCGCTCGCCCACACGAGCACGCAGGCCCCCACGAGCGCGATGCCCGCCACGGCGAAGGCCACGGCAAAGGCCTCGCTGTCCATGTACCCGTTGCCCTGGAAGCCGCGGCGCAGCACGATGCCGAAGAGGATGGCCGCCTCGCTGGAGGCGCGGGCGATGGCGAAGACGCGCAGACTCGGCACCTCGTAGCGGTAGCAGATGCCCGCGAGCACCAGCAGCACGAAGAACGTGAACCACACGTAGGCGAACTTCAGCAGGAACGCCACCAGATAGGCGATGGCGCTGTGGGCGAAGGGCAGAAGCGCCAGAGCGATCACGGCCAAGGGCAGCGCCACCTTCGCGAGGAACCGCACGTCCATGCGGTCGCGGCGCACGAACATCACCGCGAGGATCACCACGGCCGCCAGCACGGTGGCCAGCACGCGGAACATCGCGCCCACGCCTTCCACGCCGCCGAGCACCAGGCCCGACGACCCCGACAGCAGCCCGGCCACAGCCATAATGGCCACGAGCTTCCACGGCACAGCGTAGCGGGTGCTCGGCCGGCGCACCGGCTCGCCCGGAAGCGCCCGCAGGCTCAGCCACGCGCACCCGAGGGAAAGCCCCGGCAGCACCGCGGTGGCCAGGATGGCGTAGGGCGGCCTCATGGTGCACACGAGGAACGCCGCGCCGCCGGCCACCAGGCAGGAGAAGGCCCCGTACATGATGGTGCGCGTCATGCCCATTTGGGAGTAAATCTCGGCCCACAGGCAGAACAGCACCGCGCCGCCCAAAGCCGTAACCGCACCGACCACGGCAAGGGGCGCCGTCGGCGCTGCTTCCGGAATGAGCGCGAGGCCGCCGGCCAGCGTGCCGAGACCCGTCAATCCCACGAGCACGGCAGCCAGCACTCGGTGCCGGCTCAGCCGCCCCAAGCGCGGGGCGGCCACACCCAGCAGCAACAGCATACCCACGTCGCCGATGCGCATGGCGTAGTCGAAGGTGTGGCGCGGCTCCAGGTCGAACCCGGATCCGGGGAACACCGCCGTGATGTGGGTGCAGCACAGCCAGGCGATCAGAAGCCCCATGCCGAGGAACCGCCAGGGGAAGAACCGCGCCGATCCCGCAGTGCCGATCCCGCCCGAAAGACCATCTTGCGAGGCCGCAGCCTCCCCGAGGCCCATGCCCGCAGCCCCTTCAACGGTCGTCTCGGCCACGGTCTGCGCCGCAGCGCGCATCGCTTCCCTTGTTCCCATGCCCTTGGCCCTCCGCTCTTCCCTGCTTGTGTGCGCCCATTGTACCAGGGAAAACGTCGGGGTGAGAGGAGGGGTGAGCCCGCAATCACCTGCGATCGCGGCGACTTCACCCGCGACAAACGCCGGCAGCCGCCCCATGATGGCCCCAGCCGCCGAGGAGAGCGGCCCCGGGTCCGACACTGCACCGGGCCCGCGCCGCCGGACAGCGGCACCGATTCCAACTCTTGGAGGGAGAGAACCATGAGTCATACCACCGTTTCCCGTCGCAGCTTCCTGACCCTGGGCGGCTTGGCCGCCCTCGGCGCCGGCGCGGCCCTGGCCGGGTGCGCCCCGCA